>Ga0123342_1004347_pt1 | contig 21677 bp, 20 predicted proteins | sample Turbeawhitnodule_FD_89960 | JGI IMG/M metagenome (GOLD analysis project Ga0123342, IMG submission 89960) | Root nodule microbial communities of legume samples collected from Mexico - Turtle bean Mexico white nodule | ecosystem: Host-associated > Plants > Roots > Nodule | place: Mexico: Nepantla...
GAGTTCTATCAGATCCACCAAAGGTTGCAAGTTTTCAGGCACTTTGGGTAGACGATGGATATTTCTAGGTGTGGAAATGAAAGAAATTTTGTGACCCTTTTGAGCTATGAGTTTTGCAAGCTCAAAAAATGGGAGCATGTGACCAAATGCTAGCCATGGAAACACCACAATGTGAAGCTTCTCTTGCTGCTCCGCCATGGACATGCTCGTGTTTAAGGATGAATTGTGTGGCTTCTTTATCTTCGGTAATGGTTATTTTTTTTTGTCTCTTGCATGTGACATTTTTCAATCAACGATAACAATTGACTTTTGGGCAACATCGCAACTTGTGGTTCTAAAATTTCGAGGTCTGTATTCATTATGTACTGTTGTTTCACTCAAGTGGGGACCATTTTCATAATCATTTCATTATGTAACTATCACACCTAATTACATATATAATTTGGTGTTATTAAAATTTTCTTATAAATAGATTTTAATTTCAAGAGACTTAATTAAGACTTCTACATTAGAAATTCTCTTAGATAAAAACTTAATATACACTTTGAAAAATAATTTAACATAATAAAATTCACTTAAAATAAGATATCATGAAAAGACTTTAATACTTAACTAATATATAATTTTAATCTTGATAATATTAAAGCGTATCCAAACCATTTTTTTGTCTGTATGCTTTAGATAGGTTTTGAGATTAAAAATTGGGACCATGTTTGGGTGGGAACAGAGAAACGTGTAAGAGCTTTTCAAACTTTAAGTTGGTGGTTGGATGGAGAAAGATATGTATGAGGATATGAGGAAATCAACATGAAATGATATGAGAGAAAAATATAGAAAAAGTGAAAATAATTAGATTAGGATATGTTGGAGTAGATGTTTGAATTTTTTTATTAAAGTTGGTAAGTGATGTGATGATTGTAAGATAATTTTTAATTTTTTTAAAAAAAGTAAAATGTAAGTTTCTTATTTTTAATAATATTTGAATGTTTAATATGAAGTATTTTTGTGTAAATTTTAATTAAATAAAATTTTGTATAGTATATTTTAGTATCGTTAAATATTTTTTTGTTTTTGAAAAAATATGAGTTGTTTATAATTATCTGAAGATGGAAACTTGTCATAAAAACAATTTTTTTTATAAAAAATTAAATTTTAATATTGGACATTATAAAATATGTTTGAAAAATAACTTGAAATAATGAATATAATTAATTATTTTTTAATTAATAAAATAATAATATTACAATTAATTAAAAATAAAAGATAAATTAGTTATTTAAATATGAAATTTGTTTAAATGAAAATATTATTAATCAAACATTTTAGTTAAAATTATAATAATACATTCAAAACATAATCATTGTCATTGATGATGTTCAATCTGATTAATTTTATCTTCCTATCGCTCTATCCTTTGATCAACCATATCAAAATGTGTATCGAACATATTCAATTTTGAGTTGACCTCAAGCCTCATGGTTATCATAATTTCCTGGATATTTTGAATCTTGTCCCAAATTTGGACTAATTGGCACGTCATGTGGGATTGAGAGTTGATGTTGACTGCCTTCAACATGGTCTTCTGGTAATGGCAGGCCTTCGTCATCTTGTTCATCAGGCCTACCATGTTGCCAAACACCATTTACATGGAAGATATTCGACTTCTTCATGATTTTCTTCCTGAAATAGTTCGTGTTATCAAAATGTCATACAAAAGAGGCATGTTGTTGTCCCAACATTTGATCACGTGTTGAATGATATAATGAAGTCAATTAATTAATGAATTACTTTTGATGCAACATAACATGAAAATATCGTCATGTAACAATTGAGAGAAATTGCTCCCTTAAAGACACAACAAGTACACAAATGTGTAATGAAGTAGTTTGTCATTCATAGTTAAACTACCTATCTTAATGACATTTTAATGACATTTTGACCATTAACCTCTTTCTTTGTTATGGTTAATAGTGCCACTTGACAATTATAATGTAGTTGTCCGGGATGATATCAAGAGTTAACATATAACCTTGATAATTAACCACGTTTAACAAATCTATAAGTTTTGTTATAATCTTGTTTGGGCTAATTTCAGTATCAGAATACCCTTTATTATCACCAGCTTCATATTTGAAAAAAAACTCAGGTAATCATAACAATTATTTTCAAATAAAATAATTGTTTTACCACTCATTGGGCTGCCTTTGTTTACTACATACTTGACTCATAACTCTTACTTGCCAACAAAAAAAATGTTAATTCTCTCACTTCTAAAGTCAAAAGAAAAAGACCTTTCTATTTTACTCTTGAATTCATTTAGATACTTTTCAAACTTATGTGATTAGAAGGTTATTTTACATTACATTCTAAACTTATGTGATTTGAATTTGAATTTAAATTTGATGTAAATTTCCAAAATTTCTAAATCTAAACGTATGTGATTTTAATTTATATTTAAATTTGATGTAAATTCTAAATTTTTTAAAATATCAACTTATAGGATTTTAATTTCAATTTACATTGTAAATGTTAAAAATTTATAAATCTAAACTTATGTGATTTTAATTTTAAATTTGATGTAAATTCCAATTTTTTTATATCTAAACTTAAACATAAACATAATTGTACAAAGTATAAACTACTTGTTTGATAATTCTAATGGATGTAGAAGGGTATATAATTTCGCCAAGCAAAGTGAGAAAGAAATTAAAAAGATCATTTCGAAATAAGAAAATGTTATTTAACACTATTATTTTCATTGAATTGCTTACCTACAATCATAATAATGTATTATGTAATATAATTATTTTGTTAATCGACTTGTAATATAATGCATGCTCCCGTTAAATCAACTCACCCTTTAAATCAACTCACCCTTTAAATGATTCGATATAAGAAAATGTTATTTAACACTATAATTTTCATCGAATTGGTTACATACAATCATAACACGCTATAAGGAAATCATGAAATAGAAACCAAATTTTAGAAACAAAAAATAATTAGTTGCAATAGTAATTAAATTAGAAACCATTTTAGAAACTAAAAAAAAATTGGTTTCTAAATTAGTTTCTATTATTGTTAAATAGTTTCTAAATTGGTATCTAATTAACAACCAAGGTTTTTTCTACCAAATTTAGAAACTAAATAATTGGTAGTTAAAACCTTGGTTGCTAATTATATACCAATTTAGAAACTATTTAATAATAGAAACTAATTTAGAAATATTTTTTTTTTAGTTTCTAAAATGGTCTCTAATTCTAAAAAATTGTTTTTATTTCATGATTTTCTTGTATTTCTTGTAGTGATAATGTATGATGTAATATAATTAATTTTGTTAATCGAATTGTAATATAATGCAGACTCTCCATTATTAGATTAACTTACTCTTTAAATGATTGGAAAATAATTAGTATATTTATTTATTACTTCATATTATTAAAATGTATTATGGTAGGATCAAATTTGAACAACAAATTTTAATATGCACTTGATTAGAGATAACTTATATGAGAGATGTAGTGCATTGGACATTGATCTCGACGTGGTTGATGTATTGAGTGTTCGATTAGTAACCAATTGTTGTCAACTTAACTTCAAAGTGCAGTTCATGTTTTAATCATGTATCTTTTATTCGACGTGTATTCTTATGTTGGCTAATAATTTCATGATGAATATGCAGAATAATGGATTGAGAATAGATGTATGATATTCTTGATTCTTAAAGAAGATTGAGACATCGTTCATATATGAAGTCCATGAATTTTTTCATTACCAACTGGAGCACAAACCCACAGGATGTCAACGACTTTATAAAATAAAATATAGGTCTGATGGGAGCATCAAATTATATAAGGCACGCTTAGTTGCCAAAGTCTACACACAAGTTGAAGGAATTAACTATATTGTGACTTTTTCTCCTACTGCTAAATTTACGACATTACGTTGTATTTTGACTATTGAAACTGCTAAAAATTGGTTCACCTACCAACTTGATGTAAAAAATGCATTTTTGTATGATGACCTTCATGAAACTGTTTACATGGAGTTTCCTCTAGGATTTCGCCGATAGGGGGAAAATCTGATTTATATGCTTCATAAGTCCTTGTACGGATTAAAACAAGCATCCCAAACCTGGTTTGCTACTTTCTCTAAGGTTATTCAAAATGCATGATATACTCAATCAAAAACATACTATTCTTTATTTACCAAGACTGTTGGATAATCCTTCACAACTGTCTTGCTCTATGTCGATGATATACCTTTAACAGGAATTGATGATAACGAATTCAAGCATCTCAAGGTATTTTTGTTCCAGCTTTCGAATCAAGGATCTTGGCACCTTAAAATATTTTATGGGAATTAATTTTCTCGGTCTTAACATGACATTTTGGACGAAACAAGTCTAACTGGGGTAAAATCAGAGGAGTTCCACATGGAGAAAAATTTAAAACTCACTCTTATTGATGGTGATTTATTACATGACCCAACAAAATATCGCAGGTTAATTGGAAGGCTCATTTACCTCACGATCATAAGGCCATATATTGTCTACTCAGTTAGAACTTTAAACCAGTTTATGCAAGAGCCTCACAAGCACACTAGGATTCAACATTACGTATTCTTAAGTACATCAAGGGGACACTCGAGGAAGGATTATTACTTCCCTCAGATAATGATCTTAAGATGAAAGCCTATTGCGATTCAAATTGGAGAGGATGTCGTACTACTCGAAGACCAATCAGCGGCTATTGCATTTTCCTGGGAAATTCATTGGTATCTTGAAAGTCTAAGAAACAAACCAACGTGTCAAGGTCATCTGTTGAAGCAGAATATCAGGCCATGACAAATGCTTTTCTGGAGCTAACATGGTTATGTTATATATCCTACGATACCTCCAAGTTCCAATTAGCATGCCTACACCTTTGTATTGTGATAACCCAGAAACACTCCCTATTGCAACAAATCTTGCATTTCACAAGTATACGAAGCATATTGAGATAAACTGTCACATCGTACAGGAAAAGTTGCAGGTTGGGATGATAAGTCCATCGCATGTCTCTTCACATTATTAGTTAGTAGATATATTTACTAAGCCTCTCGAAAAAGATCAATTCGTGACTTTGCGAAACAAGTTGCGAGTTCATGATATTTACTCACCAACTTGAGGGAGAGTATTGGAATTATTATATTTTTCATATAGATGTATATAGAAAGTGTATAATGTATATTATGTGGTAAAAACAAGGCAATTATTTGGTATAATTATTGATAAATAGGCATAACATATAATTATTTGGTATAATTATTGATAAATAGGCATATCTGTCCAATCTAATTGTATATAAACAGTAGGCATGCGTTGAGTGAATATACATAAATATTATTTCCATAATATTTCATACATGTATGGTGGCTTTGGACATGAGTACGGGAGTTACACTCGATAATGTATTTTAATTTTAAAGATTACGATCTCATTTAGGCGTGTTTTTATATTGAATTTGAAAAAATGATATTCTCAAACTTTGCCTCTTGTTTCATATAAAAAATTACATTGGTTTCACTAAAAAATTATATAGTGTCGACTAAGCTCATACTACTTTATTTATCTTATTATTTATTTAAGTTAGAGTCGATTAACTTATAACATTAATATAATATATTTTTAATATTTATTAAAGTTAGTGTTTGCTAATCTTGACACTAATTTATATGTTATAAATTCGTGTACCTTCATAATAATGATAGGAATCATAATTAAAAATTTAAAAATAATAAATCTTTTCACTCACAATTTTTCTCTCTCACTTTCTATATAATTCTACTCAGACTTCCTTCACCTGTATTAATCTCCTTCATTCATTCCAATCTCTTTTATTCACACTTATATTCTTCATCCACACTCATTTTTCTCATCCATACACATCTTCTTCATCCACATTCATCTTTTTCATTCATTCACATTTCCTTCATCCACATTTTTCTCCTCATCTCCATCTCTTTAATTCACTACAATTCGTTATTCTACTATTTTTTTTGTATTTTATATTTTTTAAGATGAAGGCATTGACAAGATAATTTTTTTAAACTAGTGTCATTAATATTGATCTAACTGATGGAAATTAAATTAATATGGAAACTAGATCAACTTAAATAAACTTTAAAATAAAAACCTATAAATTTAAATATTAGTGGACCCTGCATGGAGTCAATATTCAAAAGTTCACCTTATATTAATGTTAATAAATTAACGTCTACGATATTTTAAAATTCGTTCTATCTACGATGAAAATATAATGTTGTTGACTAGTTATAGTATCATCTTTTATTTATGAACTCACTCTAACCACACTTGACTTGACAATTCATTTTTCTTGATGTGCTTATATTTGTTAATCTTTTAATGGATAATATTAGGATTACAGTGATAAGTGAGATTTGGAAGCATAAGAATAACCATTTGTTTAAGGGCGGGGTGATTGACCATTCTAAAGTTTTTTCATTAACACAATTAAAGGTTTGGTGTTGGATTTTTTCAAAATTGTCTTCAGCGGGTTTTTCCTTCTCAGATTGGTGCTTAGAACCAAATGTATGTATGCTCTCCATTAAAAAGGTTCTCAGGGTGACAGGACTACTTCTAGTGGTTTTGAGGGGAGTTAGCTTTAGAGACACTTAGAGATGGTAGAGTTTTTTAATTTGATTTTGTTAATGTTGACAGTTGGAGGTTTCTTGTGGGGATTGTTATGGTTGGAGAGAGTAGATTTAGTTTCTATATAGTTAAGTGAACCACATTTACTTATTTTTTATTTTTATTGTTGATAAAAAAAATTCTTGTATATTTTTTTTATCGATGTTAAATATCTATATTTTTAAAAGTCTTTCCTACTCATGTAAAAACTCTTGGTTCCTTGTTTATTAGGGTTGACCAATATATTATTAGGAATTTGTAAAATGAAAAAGGACATAAAATAAAATAAATAACATGACAGAATAAAATAAAAGATCTACCCTATACTACACTTTGCTTATGCATCTATGAAGGTAACATAACTCATGACAATAAATAACACTTTGGAACTGTGTCTGTAGCTGTTCCATGAGCATTATTGCAAGAACAAGAAGCTGGTTTTCCTGGTAGAGAAGAAACAATGTGAATATGATCCAACACAATGTCGAAACAACCTGATGAGGAGCAATTCAGGTTAATAGCATTCTTCTTTGCAGATGTTCCACTGAATCCACGGAATATCACATCACTCACATTCAATGCTCCACTCTAAGTATATGCCAAACATGAAATTCAACCTTAATAAGGGCAAAAAACTTTTATATATATATATATATATATATATAGATATAGATATATTATATAATATAAAGTTAAGGAATACCATTGGTATTCTGCTCTCATAGTACTGGTCTATGATTATTGGGTTCTGAGCTTGTATTACTGTGATGTTCTCAAAAATGATGTTTCTTGCATAACCTGATCCACCCTGCAAAATATGATTATAGCAGAAAATTAAACAGCTAAATGTGCAAAGACCTTTCACACTTATATATGTTTTTTAATGAGAGGTTATGATTCAAAAAAACTCATGAACATATATGAAAAAGAAAAATCTAAGAAACAAGTGATGAATTACTTACTGGGACTGTCTTAATCCTTGCTCCATTTTCAGTGTTTGTGAAGGTGCAATTTTTGACATAAACTTCTTCCACTGTATCATAAGCTTTGTTTCTACCCAGGCTGCCAATGCTGATTAATTAACTTGTTCATGTTAATTGATGAGGTTTGTTAAATTTGGGAGTAAAAAGTATATTAATTAATGAAGGAAACATTTTGCAGTTTGATGTGAGGTGCAAGTGTGTGATAACTCCATCAAATTTATCACTAAACCCTAAACAAACCTTATTCCATGGCCTGGTCCACAAGCAATTCCAGTAGCATTGATGTGAGAGGAGCCACCACTGATGGCAATACAATCATCACCTTTTCAGAATCACAGTTGAACAAGTTGTAATCATTTTGAAACCATGCAACATTGAGATTTGATTCATGCACATAAAATGGAAACATGGTTGGTTTACCACAGTGCATGGTGGAATCTTGAATCACGATGTTTTTGGAAGCTAAAATGTCAATTCCATCAGTGTTGGGGCTGTCACCAGGAGAATGAATGCTGATATTAGAGAATGTTGCATTCTCACAACTGTTCATCCTTATGTGAGCTTTTGGGCTGTTACTGATGTTCAGATTACTAACAGTAAGATCATTGCAGAATCTGAATCTTAGAATCTGCATCAACCCACATGAAAAGTTTAGTTTTGAATGTGAATAAATAGAAGAATATTAATGAAGAAAGTTTAGATAGAATAGTGAAACCGTTGGTCTTTCACAATTTCTGCAATCCCACCAAGAAGAACCAAAGCCATCGATTGATCCTCCAGTTCCATCAAGTGAGAGACGGCTAACGTTTGAGATTACAATGAGATTGAACCTTTGATCTGTGAGATCTTGTTCTGGGTCTTGGATTGGGTCTAGCATTCCCAACACTTTTAACCATTCATTCTTCACAGGTGCAACTATGCTCCCTTGAAGCTGCAAGAAAGAACATATAATGTACCAAGATAAATTTAAATATCTGATTCAAATCAGAAACAAATTTGGGGTATTTTTTTTTCATGTTTTTATACAAATAGATAAATTTATAAAAAATTACAAAAATAAGGAAGTCATGCTTTTGAATTCTATTTTTTTTTAAAATTTTTTATTAACTGAAGTTTTGCTTGGATACAATTTATGATTTTTTTTAAGTGAAGTTGTGTTTAGAAGTATGATTTCTGATTTTTTTTTATATATTTTTTTTGTTTTTCAATATTTTTTGGTTTTTTATTTTGTTTTTCAATTTTATTATTTTATTAATAAAATAATAAGTTGATTAATTACTTAAACTGATTAAGTATTTGTTTAAATTATAAATTATCTAATTAAATTATATTCAATTACAAATAATTAAATACACATTTTCAAAAATTAATTAATTAAATTACTTAAACTTATTAAAAATTTATTTAAATTATAATAATAAATTTTCTATAATAAAAAAAAAAAATTCATTGAATATATAATAATGTTATATAAATTAAACTTATGAAGTAAATGCATGTTGAATATTTATGTATTTTAAAAAAAATTATATTTAATTATTTATAATTAAATATAATTTAGATATAGCATTTTTAAATATATTTCTATAATTAAATATATTTAAATTTATTATTTAAGTATACCATTTTATATATTTAATAAAAATAAAAAAATAAAATGTCATTGAGTATATAATATTGATATACACCCTAAACTTAAGAAATAAATGCATTTTTAATATTTTTAAGTTATTAATTTTTTAAATGTAAGTTTAATTATTTATAATCAAAAATAATTTAGAGAGTTTATTATTATAATTTAAATAAATATGTACTAATTTTAATTAATTCATTCATTTTTTTTATAATTATATATTTAATTATTTGTAATTGAATATAATTTAGATAAGTTATTATTACAATTTTAAAAATATTTAATTATTTTAAGTAATTAATTAATTTATTATTTTAATTTAAAAAAACATTTAATAATAAAATAAAAAACCATAAAAATATTACAAAATTAAAAAAAAATTGAAAAAAGGGAAAAAAAATCAAAAAAATCAGAAGTCGTGCTTAAATTAAAAAAAATAAAAATTGTGCTTAAAAGCACGATTATAACTAAAAAATAAAAATATAATTAAAAGTTATTTTTAAAAGTACGACTTATATTTATTTGAAAATTTACTCATTTATGTAAAAACAAGAAAAATTATTCCAACTCTCTAAATTTTTCCATTAAAGAACAAAGAGTTCGAAGAGAAGCATTGTCTAGTTTTTGTAATAAAAATATTATTTGTTTGATTTGTCTAATGTATTTTAGTTTAGTGCTCATAAGTTTTTCTTCTTTTATTTTTCATACGAGCAATAATAGATTGACATTCTTAGGAGGTAACATTCAAAGTTTACTTAATAATCAAATATATTATTATTATTATTTTTTATAAAATTTATATTAATTTTTATTAAAAAATATAATATTTTTAGTTGTAAAGTGAAAATGAGAAAAGATAAACTAGTGTGAAAAGAATTTTTTTCTTTTATACATTGTATAACTTTACATGTCACCTTGGTACAATAATTGTTTTCTTTAACCATGAATTGCAAATGTTTTACCTGAATATTAATACTTGTGGCAATGCAAGGACCACTTAGGGTTATGCTTTTTAGCAAGAACACTCCATTTGGTGGTATAACTAGAGTTGGTGTATCTTGTGATCCACATGTGTCTTTCCATGCTCTTAGAAAAGCCTACAAAAATTCAAAATCAGAAAAAAAAAATCTCAATATTTGTCAAATATCAAATGTGTACCAAGACATCAACCACAAATTTTTCCTTAAATTAAAGTGCCATTTCTCACTAAGTATAAAATTAATTAAATTTAGACATAGAAAGAAAAAAAACACAGAAAAAAATACCCCAGAATCATCATATTTGCCATCACCATAAGCACCATAGTCTTTCACATTATAAGTTTTGTTTTGGGTTCTCACATTATTCCACCTCACACACAAACATGGTGAAACAAAACCAAGAATCAAAAGAAAAGTGATTAGTGTTTGCATGTTTGATAAGAGTGGACTAATGCATAATTAGGGAAAGGAGAGGTGTTGGGGTTTAATTAAATAGAACTTTGCATCAGAAAAACTGTGGGAGAAAAAAGGGGTAAAAAAAACTAGAAACCATATTTTAAATGTTTTCAATGGTAAATAAAATTTATAGTAAACATGTGTAACTTAACTTCCAATAATATTAATTTTTCCAAATATTAATTATATATTATGTTTAATTTATATAAACTTGTGATACTTACTTTATATGTTGCACTTGATAAATTAAATAAGTATTCTTTTCAATTTAAGTGAAATATATATTAATAAAGTGAGTTTAATTAAATAGAACTTTGAATCAGAAAAACTGTGGGAGAAAAAGGGGTAAAAAAACTAGAAACTGTATTTTAAATGTTTTCAATGGTAAATAAAATTTATAGTAAATATGTGTAACTTAACTTCCAATAATATTAATTTTGCCAAATATTAATTATATATTATGTTTAATTTATATAAGCTTGTGACACTTACTTTATATGTTGCACTTGATAAATTAAATAAGTATTTTTTTCTATTTAAGTGAAATATATATTAATAAAGTGAGTTTATAGTTATGATATTATAATTATTAAATTTTATTTAATAATACATTTTTCTTATATATAAATTTATATGAAAAATACACATTTAGTAGTTTATTTAATACTAATATTGCTTATTTTAAGTAATTACTGTATAATACATATAATTAATAAATATATGTTTAGTACAATTATTTATTTTAACTATTATATTTTAAGAGATGAAAATAAATATTATATTTAATACATATAATACACAATTATAATTATTATTGTTATTGTTATATAATACATTTCATAAACATACTCAATATTAAAACTTGATCTTTATATATTAAGTACAATAATAACATTAAACCTTACATATCTTTGGTTTCATTCATTACAAAGAGTTGACTTTTTTTTTAATTGATATTATAATGTGAATTTTATTAGTGGTTTATGTGTTTAATGAAAATTAATTAAACTAAAATTAGTACTTTAAAAAATATTTCTACATTCTTAATACAAATTTCATTTATTTATTATGTTGATATGAAATTTAGAAAATAAATTAGTGCTTTTAAAGTTTTATAGAGATCAAGATTAAATCATTTTAAACAATATGAAAACTCTAAGATAAAATAAAAAAATATTTTATAGGGATAAAATCAAAACACTGTTGAAATAAGCAACTAAAATAAACTTTTGAAACTTACTAAAAATTTAAAAAAAAATCTATTATTTTATTGAAATTTTAGAATAAAGCTTTAAAATTTAATTAACGTTAAAAAAGAAAAACCTTTAAAACTTAACGAAAGTTAAAATAAACTTCCATTGTTTTGTTGATATTTTAAAACAAATTTTTAAAATTTAAAGAAAGTTTAAAAAACCTAGATAATTTTGTGAAGATTTTAAAATAATTATTGAAATTTTGAATGTTAAAAAAATCTCTATTAGATTAATTAAATCAATTCAAGTTATATTAACCTCCTCTAAATAATCTCTAAAAATTATATATTTTTTTTTATAGTATTTTTATCCATATGCTTGGAAACACAATTTGCTGTGGTTTTTTCCAAAAAAAACATATATGAATCGTTCACAAAAATGCGTGTTAAATTATGAAGCTTCCAGCTATTTTTGTTGCAATTATCTTGGGTGCAACTTTACTTTGGAAATATGCTTTTTTTTCTTGTTTGCATGACTATTCACATCTTATAGGCAATACTACATTTATAATTTTTTGGCTGCTAGAGACACTCATTTTATTAAATGTTTGAATTTTTGGAAATTATGCAAAACTTATAACACATTTACTATAACACTACAAGAAAATTATGAAATAAAAATTAATTCTATAGACAAAAAATAATTAGTTGTATTAGTGATTAAATTAGAGAATATTTTAGAGACTAATTTTTTTTTAGTTTCTAAATTAGTTTCTATTATTGTTAAATAATTTCTAAACTGATTCTAATTAGCTACCAAAATTTTAACTACCAATTATTTATATTCTAAATTTAGTAGCAAAAACCTTGGTAGCTAATTATATATCAATTTAGAAACCATTTAACAATAATATAAACTAATTTAGAAACCAAAAGTTTTTAGTTTCTAAAATGGTTTATAATTTAATCACTATACCAATTAATTATTTTTTGTCTCTAAATTTAGTTTCTATTTCATAATTTTCTTGTAGTGTAACAGAGTTCAAACATTCCTACAATACTTCATATTTATTTATTTATTTATTCATTCTTGAATAAAAAAAAAAATATATTTTGTAAGAAAAAAAAAATTTACTCGAATCACAAGATCAATATATATCATCAAAATCTATATGAATATTATAACTCAAATTTAAGATACAAGTTTTAGAACATCCTTTCTCAGTCGACCAATGATTCTAAGTTCCTAAGATAAACACAAAATAATTATAGAAGGAGAAATAAACTCATACCTCTTATAGTAGTTTTCATAAAAGAAGATATCGTACTACACATTACTTTGCCTATATATGTATGACGATAAAGAACAATTTGGATTGGTAGATGTAACAGTTCCATGAGCATTGTTGCAAGAACAAGAAACTGGTTTTCCTGACTGAGAGGAGACAATGTCAATATCATCCAGTACAATATTGAAACAACCAGGTAGTGAGCAATTCAAGGTAATTGCGTCAGCAGTTGCAGATGTTCCATTAAATCCACGAAATGTCACATCACTCACGTTCAATGCTTTAGTCTAAGTACCCCAAATTTAAACATGCAACATTAATAAGCAATAAGTTGAAATCCCAAAGATATAACACAAGAATAAAGTTAAGAGTATACCGTTGAATTTTTCTTGGGGTAGTACTGGTCTATAATTATTGGGTTCTTAACCTGCATTAATGTGATGTCCTCAAAAGTGATGTTCCTTGCATAACCTGATCCACCCTAAAAAAAAAAAATGACAATGTATAAAATATTTCTTTTATGTTATTACAAACTGAATTTTAAACTTAACTTAATCCTATAAAACTGGTTTATGAGTCAAGATTTGCACCCACTTATATACAATGAAATGTCTTAATATTTAGTCGATGTGTGATTTCCAACACACTTCATAACATATTATGGGTGGTCTGATAACGGTTCGATAGCAGGTGGTCCGATAACTCGTTAGGATAGACTCAAAATGACTCTGATATCATATTAAGAAATGAACTTTAAGTCTAACACAACCTCATAAAACCGGTTCATGAGGTGAGGTTTGCACCCACTTATATACAATTTTTTTTTATCAGCAAAGAATTAAATTAAATTAAGGGAATACAAAAGGGGTATCCCAACCCTTTACAAAACCTAAACCCTGTTTTTTAGGACCTCCACGAGGTATCCCAAAACAGGGGATAAAAAGATATATCATACAAACAGCCCCATTCTACTACTATTGTAATGTTGGACTGTTTCAAAACACTAAACAACAATTTCACACCACCATAACACCATTAGGTCCTCCCACCAACCCACTTATATACAATGAAATGTCCTAATCTCTAGTTGATGTTGGATCTCTAACATATTTTTTTTTTAACAATAAAAAATAAAATAAAATGAAAATACTTACTGGTGCTGTCTTGATTCTTGCTCCATTTGTAGTGTTGGTGAAGCTGCAATTTCTTACATAAACTTCTTCCACTGTTTCATAAGATTCGTCTCTACCCAGGCTTCCCATGCTGATTAATTTGTTCATGTTTTAATGAACGAGGTTTGTTGAATTTGGGAGTGACAAAAGATACTGACTGAACATTTACAGTGTGATGCCATGTGCAAGTGTGTGATAATTCCATCAAATATTTACATAAACAAACCTTATTCCATGGCCTGGTCCACAAGCAATTCCAGTAGCATTGATGTGAGAGGAGCCACCACTGATGGCAATACAATCATCACCTTTTCAGAATCACAATTGAACAAGTTGTAATCATTTTAAAACCATGCAACATTGAAATTTGATTCATGCACATAAAATGGAAACATGGTTGGTTTACCACAGTGTATGGTGGAATCTTGAATCAAGATATTTTTGGAAGTGAAAATGTCAATTCCATCAGTGTTGAAGCTGTCACCAGGAGAATGAATGGTGATATTAGAGAATGTGGCATTCTCACAGTTATTTATCCTTATGTGAGCTTTTGGGCTGTTAGTGATGTTCAGATTACTAACAGTAAGATCATTACAAAATTTGAATCTAAGAATCTGCATCAACCACATGCAAAATTTAGTCTTAACATATGTACAGAATATAACTTCAAAATATAACATGTTACGTTCCAACTTGCAATTTATCACTTCATATATATATATATATATATATATATATTTTGAACTAAAGTACGTAAATGGGATAATTTTTTAAATTTTTATTATTTATTTGGAAAAAAAAATTACGAAATTAGATTAAGTTGTAGGAGATCAAAATAATTTTAAACTAAAATTCGTGTTATCTACACAATTTTATTTAATTGGGTTACTTAACTAAAGTTGTGTTATCTATGTAGAAATTTGCTTAATTAATGTAATTAAATAAAGTTATTCAAAAAACCACATAAATTTTAACTTAAAATCGTTTTGATTTTCCACAATTTAACCTAATTTCGTAAAAAAAATATCAAATCAGTAATAAAAGTTTTAAATTGTCATATTTACTTACTTTAACCTAGGATCAAATGTATTGTGTTTCATTGTAAAAACAAAGGTTAGATAGAACAGTCAAACCGTTGGTCGTCCACAACTTATGCATTCCCACCAAGAAGAACCATTGCCCTCGATTGATCCTCCACTTCCATCAATTGAGAGACCATTTAGGTTTGAGAATAGAATCAAATTACTTGTCATAACTTTTTCCCATTCATCCTTGCTAGCTGCAACTATTTTCCCTTCAAGCTGCAAGATATTTTGTAGCCACATAATTTTAGATATAGGTTTCATAGCCATAAATACATTTCTTTGAACATAAATGTTGTTTGAAAATTTTGTTTAATGATTATGAAATAGAGAATTTTTTTTAAGCAACTATTTGAAATGTCTCCTTAGCATTACTAATTAATTTCTGCTGAAAAAAGAAGCAATTCTTCAACAAGTCATAACAAGTGATACAACTTATAGATTCCTCCAAAATTAAACAAACTAAATGAACAAATAAACTAAACTCAGCTAAATAGAGATTAAGAAGAATCAATATTTTGTAATTGTAATTTTACTTCAAAGGAAATCAATATATAACCTAAATTGTATCTTTTAACTAAGAATCTCTCATGTTATACAATTTAGCCTATGTAATTTTGTTTCATTCAAGTAATTACAGTTCTTTCTTGAGATGCAAGTGTTACAAAACCTTCTTTATTGTTAATTTCGTCCATTAACTCATTGTTAAAGAATATTATTCAGAAGATTTTAACAATAATGGGTCATCTGATTGTCTTTATACGATGATATCAAAGTTGCTTGCAAATAGGCTGATATTTGTTTTAACAAATGTAATTGATGTCAAAAATATACTTTTCTCAGAGCATAGGATTTTATTATATAGTGTTGTCGTGACTAATGAGACGATTGAGGATGGAAAATGGAGTCAAAACCAAGGTGTTATTATTAAAGTAGACTTTGAGAAAGTATACGATAAATGTGACTCCTTAAACTACATGATGTTAAGTTTAAGATTTTCTAATACCAGGATCTCTTAAATTAATAGTTGTTTAAGCTCAACTTCTCTCTCAATATTAGTAAATGACAACCCTATTAATGAGTTTAGACCCTCTAGAGGGCTTAGAGAAGGTGACCCTCTATCGGTTTTTTTGTTTCTTATAGTGGCAGAGGTACTGGTAGGGGTTGTGAGACAGATCAAAGCTAAGAGTGTTCTTAATGGTATTAGTGTAGGGGCAAAGAAGGATTCTTGTTGCATTCTTACAATTCGCGGAGGATACCTTTTTTTTTTCCAGTGAGGCTAATGCAAGTAGTATTTTGGCAGTTAAGAGCATGCTTACGTGAAAGTTGGTAGGCTTGTTGAGTTGTGTATTTTGCAATTTGCAGACGACACACTTCTTATGTGTGAAGATAACTTTCAAAATGTGCTTACAATCAAAACTATTCTTAGCTGTTATGAGCTTGCATTTGGTTTAAAAATCAATTTTCACAAATCTAAAATAGCAACTCTAAACATTGAAAGAACTTCTTTTGATTGCTATGCAAGGTTATTGAGCTGGGTATGGTTGTTGGTGGTAACCCTAGGAAAGGCCAATTCTGGGAACATATAATGAACAAGATTAGGATTAAACTAATTTCTTAGAGGGGGAATTTTTATCTTTTGCAGGAAGAGTATGCCTAATTAAATCGGTGTAATCATCTATCCCTCTATTTTATTTTTCTGTCTTCAAATCCCCTAATTCGATATATAAAAATTTGATTAGTATTCAAAGAAGATTTTTCTGGGGCTGGGGGCAGGACAGGAGAATAATCTCATGGGTTAGTTGGAAAACCTGTGCAGAGTAAGGGAGGGGGGAGGACTAGGGATCAAGGATATTCGTTGTTTTAACTACGCGATGTTGGCCAAGTGGAAATGGAGGCTCCAAGGAGAAGAGAGAGGGATTAGAGATTATACAGCCTAAGTATGGAAGTGGGATAGGACAGTCTCCTATTCCTATAAAATATCAATCATGGTGGTCGAGAGACCTTACCAAGGTGTGTGGTGAGGAAAGTTCGTCGGGGTGGTTCCATAAAGAAATTGTTTGGAAGATTGGTGTTGGGGACAAAGTGAGATTTTGGGAGGACTCTTGGTTTAATAATAACAGCCTAAAGTCAGTCTACCTTATGCTTTATTCTTTGTCAGTAGATCAAGGGCTAAAGGTGGAAGAGGTTGGTAATTGGGCTGACTCGATGTGGGTTTGGAACTTAAGATGGAGACGTACTGGATTCAAATGGGAAATGGCTTTACAGGATGAATTGTTAAGATCTTTGGCCAGTGTTAAACTAGATAGGGAGGTAAAGGATTGAATGACTTGGAAAGGCGGGGAATTCTCAGTTAAAAATGCATATGACTGTGTTGCTAAGAGTGACCTTTGTAATAAGAGTGAATTTTTTGAACTCCTCTGGATGTCTAGAGCGTTTCCAAATGTCCAAATTACAGCGTGGAGGTCTTATTGGATGGATTACCGACAAGGCTAAACCTATCAAGAAGAGGTGTAGGGATCATCACATCTGTCTGTGCTCTTTGTCAAAAGTGGCCAGAATCCTCTCAACACTTGTTCTTGGATTGTGAGTACGCACTACAAGTATGAAACTGGTGCTATTGATGGATTGGAATTATGTTTGTACAACATAAGAGTACTATTGACCACTTTGAGAGTTTTTCCTTGGTTTAGTTAAAATTTAAACAAAATATTATGTGGAAAGGTGTTTGGACAATTATAGTTTGGAGTATCTGGGATCAGAGGAATAAAATTGTCTTTAAGCAATGTAGAGTTGATACGGAGGAAGTATTTCATATGGCTCAACTTAAAACATGGTTATGGTTGAGGTATAGGTTGAAGTCATTTAGCTATTCTTTTTCTGATTGGCTTTTGCATCCTATCTTGTGTATCAAAAGTTGTTAGTAGATGGTAAGCGTTGAAAGGAAGTGGTAGAATTAGAGGTAAAGGTAAGTAGGTAAGTTTTGGCAGGGTTGTAAGGTTTTGTTGGTGGGATGGGAGTAGTGTGATTTAGAATCAGGGATAAGTTCTTAGCTCTGCAATCTTATTTTAATCCCATAGAGATACTAATATCTTAGCTACTTCCTAGGAAAGGTTTGTTTTTGTGGAACAGGGTATCTGGTTCGACTTGCGAGAGCGGTGCAAAATGGGGGTTCAGGTTGAATACCTGTGCTGGAAGGAGTGGGATACAATTAAGGAACAGTCCACAAAAAGAGTGTGATGGACTAGACAGGTGTGCAGGAGGTGACTGTGCAGGAAGGAGTTGAGCTGAATTGAGGTCGAAGGTTACGCGAAGGTGTTGGCAGAGTCGGAGGTGTTTAGGCAAGCTTTAACGATAATTGTAGGCATTAGATAACAAGAGATTCATGAAGGAAATCTAATGAGCATGTTGCAAGTCTCTTTGAGATTCATGAAAGTTATCTATAGTTGGGCTTATCTATGCTCTTTTTTTATTGTAAAAGATGTAAACTTGTTTGTTCTGGTTTTGAGGTTTTGTTTGTTGCATGGTTGGTGGTGCTGGTTTTTAATTGTAAAACAACAATTGTTAGTCTAGCTAGAAGGTATCTTACTAGTGGTTTTATTGGATTTATGCATTGTATAAAAGTTGGAACACCCCTTAAGTGTCTCCTTTAATTTAATTTATTTTTCACTGATAAAAAAAAAAGAAGATACTTGGATGCTTTTGAGATACGTCCGATTTGAGGGTTAACTTTAGTAAGACAAAAATTGAAGGTTTAGGAGTTAACCAACTACAAAACTACAACTAGACTTGTTCTCTAACCTTTTGAATGGCAAGATTATGATCATTCCCTTTAAATATTTTGGTTTGTTGGTTGGAGGAAATCACAAAAAATCTGGTTTTTGGGAAACGTGTTAGAAAAGTTTAGGAAAAAACTAATTTCTTAAAAAGAGAAACATTTATCATTTGCAAGAAGGATTTGCTTGGTTAAGAGAGTTCTCCTTTTCTTATATTATACGTCTTTCTCTAAATGAAATTTCTTTAATGATGAAGTTTGAAGGAGTGAATAAAGGAACCAAAAATGAAGGCAATGAAGGAAATAAGAGGTTACAATTCCGTGGGGAACATATCATCAATGCTGCTAAGAACATAAAAATTTTTCAATGCATAGTATTTCACACCTACTTATGCTTTGCATATATATTTTTCTTCCATTTAAAATTTAATATTTTTTGTCGATTTTTTTTTTAAATTTTTAATGTTAATTGAAACTAAATTAAATATATTTGTGATTTAGTATTCTTCATTGGCTTGATGCGCTAACTCTGTTATATTCTCCATATCCTTCTTAAGAATTGCGAGAAAAGTTAAAACACTTTTTGAGAGAGAAAAAAATTCAAAATTAAAAATTAAAAAAAATATATACACACTACAAGAAAAATATCACATGTTTATAACAATAAAATTAAAATTCACTGCAATCAAAGAAAATTATTTTATACCACTATTTTTTTTAAAGTAAATCAATCCAAAATTAAAGATGTTGTACCTTAATATTAACATTTGTGGCATTGCAAGGACCATTAAGGGCTATGCCTTTCAGCAAGAATACTCCATTTTGTGGTATAAGAAGAGTTGGTGTCCCTTGTGTTCCACATGTGTCTTTCCATGCACTCACAAAAGCCTACATCAATTCAAAACACAGATTTATCCAAAAAATTATCAAATAAAAGTGGCATTTCTCATATAAATAAGACTAAATTAAGACATAGAAAAAGAAAAAAAAGTTCATGGAAAACAAGTACCCCAGAATCATCCAATTTGCCATCACCATGAGCACCATAATCTATCACATTATAAGTTTTGTTTTGGGTTCTAACACTCCACCTCACACACAAACATGGTGGAACAAAACCAAGAATAAAAAGACAAGTGATTAATCTTTGCATTTTTGATAAGAGTGAGATTGGCATAAGTTGAAGAGTGGGCTTGGAATTGAATTAGGTATTGTAATTTAATTAAATAGAACTTTGTATCAAAAAAACAAAGATACATTGAATATGTTTTTAATGAGAGGGCAAGGTAACGGGTCAATTATAATAGTTATTGATTATATTTATTAAATATGTAATTTATTACTTTTTTTATCAGCATGTAATTTATTACTTATGTTTACTAAAATGTGATATAATGTTTGTACATTATAATTATTAACTTTCATATTTATTGATATGTAGCTTTTATTCATACAATTTATTAATATATTCATCATGAAAATTAAATATTATTTATCATATTTATTATTTTTTTTCAGCAAATAATTAAATAAAATAATGGAACACTTTAGGAGTGTCTCAACCCTTATACAGACACACTAAAAATGGGTTAGGAAAAAGGAAAAAACAAACAATAAAGAAAGAAAAAGAAAACTTACCTTCTTACAACTACTTATAAAAATCCTGATAGCAAACTAACAAAACATGTACATCCACACAACCTTAAAACAAGACAGTTGCATAAAGCTAATCCCCAAGCCACTTATACATTCTAACATTACATAACCTCACATCATCACTTACTGCTCAAACCAGATTTGGTTTCCAAAATTCTAACTTCTAAGGTAGCTCCTTTAATAGAATATGTAACAACTTAAGATTGTGATTGTTCTATAATCTCCCTATGCCCTAACTTCCATCAACATTCTTCACTCTTCCGCTTCCCATAATCCTCTAACATCTGGAAATGTTAGCTGCTGTCCTCCCGTTTACCTGCACCAAGAAAAACACCTTCCACACCTTCCCAGTAACATTTATAAATAAAAACAGTTACATTCCAATTGATATTAATCAATTTACTTATAATTGCTGCAACAACCGACCCTGCATGCAAAAATTGTCAAAGATAGGAAGCATTCACACTTCATTTACCACTGCATGATAGGAATATATGCTAATTTTTATCTGAAATCCTTCCTATTTTCTTGCAATAAAGAGAAAAAAATACCTTCCCCGCCTCATCAAAACTTAGATATACAAAACCAGATCCAGCCCATAGGTCTTAAGCAATTTGATTTTATAATTGTTGCAGCAACCAACCCACATGCATGATATTAATAACAGTATAAAACATTATCTAATAACCATATTGATGCATGTTATAGGAGATAAAATCCAATCGGAAAATGAAAAAGTGACTTTCCTTTCTTTGTGTTTCATCCAAA
>Ga0123342_1004348_pt1 | contig 21674 bp, 8 predicted proteins | sample Turbeawhitnodule_FD_89960 | JGI IMG/M metagenome (GOLD analysis project Ga0123342, IMG submission 89960) | Root nodule microbial communities of legume samples collected from Mexico - Turtle bean Mexico white nodule | ecosystem: Host-associated > Plants > Roots > Nodule | place: Mexico: Nepantla...
ATGATCTTTGGGCATAGTCTCCCCCATAAGTTGGACCATTCTATTGAAACATCCTTCAGACATATTATAATCAGATTTCAAGCTTAGAGCTTCCAAAGAAGCTGACAATTCTGAGTGATTCTCACATCCTTCCCACAAGGGTGGTTGTGCAGCAGCAAGCATGTTAAAAAAAAATTGAGTTTCAAGATCAGGATTTTCCTCCATGTACTCAGATCCAATAACACTCTCTGGTTGCATGCAATGTACATTTGAGGGCCCCACATGATCCATTACCATTTGATGGAAACGACCTAATTCTTCTCTTTGTTCACAAGTTCCATAACATGAACCGACAACATCCACTGGGGGAGATTGTGGCAATTCTTCACCATGATTTGTCCACCAATAAAAATTAGGCATGAATCCCTCTTGATAAAGATCCCACCCAACTTGATCCACATACTTTAAAACTTTACAACTACATTTAATACAAGGACATCTTAACATTTCACCTTGTTCTTGAAACTTTTCTTGACTAATAACATATTTGTAGGAACTCATACACTCCTTCTCTAAATTCCTTTGTTAGATGTTTGTTTCTGTCCAATCTTTTATACATCCACTTTCTACCTTCTGGGATTTCCATTAATGCAATCTGACTACAAAAAATTCCTAATTTATAAACTTGTTTTAAGAGAGAGAAAATAGGACACTGAATGGAAAATGTAAAAATATGCAAATATGAAAGTATTGGATTGACAACATACCTTTGTTGGTTCACTTTGTAACTGATCTTGGAAGGAGGTACTACTATTTATATAGAGGTGCTGCTATCTACCTATTTTTCCTGTACACAAGAGAGGTATGAGCACACAGAAACAATTGAAAATGAACAGGCTATCATTTACACTCCACTCAGCAAAATCTTTCATCACACTTTTGGATGAAAAGTGTAATGCCAATAATGCCACAAAAAATCGTTACTGGTTCTTCTATCTTACGCTTATGCATAGAGAACAATATTATCATTTATCAGTAAAAGATATTTTCATCTACATCCACGCTTTTAACAGAATAAACGAAAGTGTTTACCATTTCCCCCTTTTACACGGCATAAAGAAACAGTAATAAATCTTTCCCCACCACTTTCACCTTTTCTCTTATCCCCCATATCTCCTACCAACTACCAAGAAAACCCCAAAAGAGGCAATGACAACGCAATCTTGTATGGTAGCATTCTTGTCTTCATTTACAAGTTCCAAAAAGAATTGATGCACAAGTTAGTTAATGGGGTGACATTGGCCATAGATTAACAATAGAGCAACTATAAAGCAATCTTCTTGAGAAATGAGGTTTAAGAACAAAATGGGGGAACAACACTTTATCAAAATTAAATACATGATGATAGTAAAGTGGTCCACACAAAAAGTCTAAACAGAGCATGCATCTTAATTTGCTCAGGTTTTTGTGTAATTCATGCAATTAAACAACTAGGCTAAGCGTCAGAATCATTATCCGCTTGTAGATATGCAGTAAAAAAAATACTCCAAATAAATGTCATGGACCAATGTTGACAGGTATCATCCTAAACAAAAAATAAGTGACTATTTGGTGGCAGTAATCCATTCCAGCTAGTGGGGCGAAGCAGCCAACCAGACCCTATAACCGAAATGGCTGGATAGGACATAATGGAATGACCACAATTTTCAAGGTTAAATATAAGTTATATAATTTATACTAGTCATATAAAAACATTAAAAAATATATACCAATAATTAAGTTGTAAAAAATTGTAGTTTTAAGCTAAACACACAAGTCAAAGAACAAAAAAAGAGACAGAACAGTGATGGAGACGAAACTCGTTAACAATAAGGGATAGGTGGTGACCATGGTAAGGAAGATATGATAAAATAAGCAAAGTATATCCTATCTTAATCCATTGTTTTGTGAGACACTTAGATATGATAAGACAACCTTATCACCTTATTCTGTCCGATTTTTTTCAACAGTTGAAGTTTATCTTGTGATGAATGCTATGTTTCTGTGTGCTCATATCAATCAATCTTCATAAAATGGACTCCTTTCTTTTTCACATTATAGTTAACTCCATCTCTGCATGTTAAGTTAATTTAATTTTGAATTTTAGATACATGTTCATATATATCAGTATTAGGGTTGTTTTATTCCAACAAATTACTTGTCAATTCGATTCCTTTTTCTCTCCAAATAGGTATTTTATTTACTAGTTTGGTTTAGAATACAAAGACAATTAAAAAGCATTAATCTCGAATGAGTTCAATTTGCATTTTTTTTTATATGAATGTGTTTTGTCCTCATGTTGTACTATCCATACGGGAAAGGAATCAGAGACACTAAACTAAACAGTTCTTCTTTTTGGCTTTAAACTCAGACACAGTTTACATCCAATTAAACCCAACAAGTTAATATAAATCATATATGGATAATGTCCAATCAGAAAAACTCAAAAAACATATTAACAACGGTACATTGCTTCATATGCATTCATAATTTAATAGTTCATAAGAAATTGCATTGGGACATTAACTTGAGTATAATATGGTAGAAAATACTTGCAGACCTCCGTTTGTGCCCCTGTTCATGCCTCTGCTCACACCTCCGCTCGCCTCCATTCGCGTCTCCGTTCGCCTCCGCTCGCGCCTCCTTTCCCGTCTCCGTTCGTCTTCGTTTGCGGCGACGCCTCCTCCTCCTCTCGCACCTTCGTTCGCACCACAATCACCACCTGCAGCTTCCTCCTCCTTCTTTAATGGTTCTTTGTTTTATGAAAATTTACCCACTTCAATGCCCAAAAAGCCAAAACCAACTCTTTGAAGCTTGAAGAAGAACACAGTGAGAAAACTATTTTAAAATAATAATAATAATATTCAAGAATTTATGACACACAAATTTTCAATAGATAAAATAAAATTGATTTTGAATCAACATCTCAATATTTTATCTAATTACATTATTTATTTTTTCAATACGTAAAAGAAAATTGATTTTGAATCCACATCTCAATATTTTATCTCATTACATTATTTATTATTAGAAAGGAATAAAACTATGTAGCCATACACATTCAAAAATAAATATTAAATAAGTATTTAAATACCCATAATAATAAATATGGATATTTTAATCATTTAATTATTTTTCATACTAATACAAATTTCATGGTTTCTAACTTGCATATACTTATTATCTCTATTAATAATTTTTATTTAAACAACTTTTTTTTATAGAAACAAGTGATAAAAGTGCTATTAATAAAAAAATATTAATAATTAAAAAATTATTTAAAATTTAATTCTGAAAATTTATTTACTTTTATAAAATTAAAGTTATTTCGAAGAGATAATTTTATTTAAATTTAATTATGTGGCGTAATTTTTTTTAAAGAATTAATTTTATTAATAATAATATTTTGTTATGTACTTTTAATTATAATTTTTATTTGAGTTGATATTTTAAAAATAATATTTAATTAATTTTCTTTAAATTTAAGAAATTACAAACTCATGACCACTCATGAATATATAGAGTGTGATCCTTGTATAGTTTTTTAAAATAAAAATGAATCATTATTATTTTTATTAGTAGTAGTAATAAAATAAACAATTATATTTAGCGCCCAAAAGAAATTCGGTGGCTAAAAAATATATGTATTTAGTGGCTGATTTGGTGTAAAAAGTAAGCAATTATATTTAGCGACCACAAACAAATCGGTGGCTAAAAAATAATAAATTTGGTGGCTGATTCGATGGCAAAAATAAACAATTATATTTAGCGACCAAAGAAAAATCGGTGACTAAACAATAAACATATTTGGTGACTAATTCGGTGGCAGAAAATAAGCAATAATATTTAGCGACCGAATTAAAATCGGTGACTAAAAAAGAAACATAATCGGTGGCTAATTCGGTCACAGATATATTTTTCCAATTTATTCAAAACAACACCACTTTAGCAACCAATTATTTTGTCACTCTCAAGTTCGGTCGCTGATTCGATCGCAAAACTAACTAACATCATTAATAATTCAGTTGGTTGCTATTTCGGTCGCAAATTTAACACTACGGGTATTCAATGGCTATTTCGGTTGCAAATTGCGACCACTTATTTTCGGTCGCTGAATTCGGTGACTAAATTGTTATTTTCTTGTAGTGCATTACATACAGATTTTTTCATATGTAAGAATAAAACTGATTACATACGGATTTTTCTGTATATAAGAACAAAAGTGATTACATATAGATTTTTTCGTATGTAAGCCAAAAGTGATTACATACGAATATTTACATACGAATTTAATTTAGTACGTAAATAGACGTTATATATGAATTTTTCTGTATGTAAGGCAAAAGTAATTACATACAGATTTAATCAGTATGTAATTTTGATGCCATAAAGCAGGAATAATTACATAGGATTGTATCCGTATATAAAGTATTACATACAAAATATTTTTAATAATTGTAATAATAATAATATTGATATTAATATTTTTATTAATATTAATGATAATGTTAATATTAATATTAATGATAATGTTAATATTAATGATAGTGTTATTATTAATAATAATATTAATGTTATTATTAATATTAATAATTATTATTATACGGATAAATCATTTCTTGAAGTGTTCATTTTTCATGGTGGTAAGAATCATTTCCTTTTTTCTGTAAAGAACTAGTCGTAAGAGGTTAGTTTTAATACCAATTGAAAAAGAAAGTTACCTTTTAGAAAGCGGAGTTTGAAAAAAAAAATTAAGACTACCTTGGAAGATTTTCGTAATAATGCCCATTAGATGCTTATAGAAAACCATATGATGATTTGATAAAAGAGTTGACAAAATATTTCAAAATTGTTTTAATGATGGCCAGTAGAATCAAAGTACAAGAAATAGAAAGGGATAGAAAACACTTTTTTTTTATATTGGTTTACATGTAACCTATGCTACATTGAGTTCTCCAATACCAAACTCAAATGGTTCCATTAAACAAATATTGTTTACAAGTATTTTCACTATTCTGTATGACTTACAAGAGTACACAAAGCCTAACTAGGTTATTCGCTAAACTCCCATGAGTTTAAGGATAAATAAACAAGATCTCTTTAGGAAAAGTACATAAAACCTCTCTAAGCTATATAACAAATAGAATTTTGTTTACAAGCTTCACAATAAAACGAGTGAATATCAATTACAATCACTCCTTATTCTAAGACATAACTTCACATACATGAAGAATTTATAAATATGAACTCTCTTTTACAAAGTGGTCTAGAAGATGTTATGAGATCATGGTTCAAAGGACACCAACACCAGATGGAGTGATTAAAAGAAACAAATCTAAGTTAAAGGAAAAAGGATAGAAGAGTGCAAGCCATCTAAGAGGCTTCTAGAGGAGTTCTTACAAGGAGAAGAGCTGAGGAGTTAGAGGAAGAAATTCATTAAGCAAAGAAGACTCTTAAAAAATGTTAAAATATTGAAGAATTAAAAGACAGAAATCTACAACTTGTGTTGCCTTGTTTGATCATTTTTTCATAATTTTGGTGTTTGTTTTCTAGGATAAGTCTAACTTAGGGTAGAATAAGAAAACCCTGAAGTTAACATGCGTTAGAGCCTTCTCCCCTCTTACCTATTTAGAGAATCCAAGGAGAGTTTCAAGAGTTCCTCAAGGGTCATGTTTGCCCTGTCCCTAGGATGTGTACACCATTGATAAGGAAATCCTACACCATTCCTTAGTTCTTTTCCATTCCCATTTTCCATAGAGCATTCTTCATCCATTGTCATCTTTTTCCATTCCAGTTCTTACATTTAATTGTGTATTCTTTTGAGCCATCAAAATACACCCCAAAACCCTAAACAATATTTGACCAAACACAACACTTAACCATCTACACCAAATCACTAAATAAACTCTCCAAGATTTCTATCAAGCACCTATCCAAGATCATTCGACCTTTCCATTTTTCCACCACCGTAACGCCTTCAAATTTCACATAACCTAGCTATATGTTCCCCACCCTTTTCGCAACATAACCCACCAAAAAGCTAGCCAAAAAGATTAGATCTCCTTCCAAGACTCACCTTCTTAAAAGCTTGCATCTCTTCTGTTTTAGTCTTGTTTATAAGGGCTTGGAAAGGACCTTCCTTGGCATCTTGAGAGCCTTGAGAGGCCCTTGTCAAGGTGATTTCTCTAAAAACTCAGAATCTTTGAGAGAATGTGTAGGCATACACCTATTTTTTTTCGTTCGTTGTTGCCATCAATCTTTCATGTGCATGAGATGTTTCTATTTATAGGCATCACAAAAAAATTTGTTGTGACTCAATGCTTCTACTTTGTCATTTGTGTTAAAGATTTCTAGTAGGATATTTAACTTGTAGCTAACACTTCACTTTTATACTGCTTTTCTTGAGGAAAAGTACACCCTTTACCTAAGTAATTATGTTTTCCATACTGACCACACTAAAATAAGCGTACATCACTTAAAAAGTAAGTTGTTGTGTGTGTTAGGTTCTACTTTGAAATATGTGAGATTGTTCTTTGAAAAGGTATACAATCGTTTAAGCATGCAATGTTGCATTACAGTTATATGCTAATAATAAGGTCATCCAACTCTTTATGTGCTTGTCGCTTCTTCATAAGTCGCCTAAATTTCATATCTTTGCCATTTCTTTATAAGGGGTTTAATTTTTAGTCGTATAATGTAGTTCAAGCTTTATGCCTATTCTGTGTTTGACAAATGGCACACTTAAATCTATTCTTGACTAAAGGGACTTAATCTGGTTCACACTTAAACAAACTTGTTAGATAAACCAAATTTTTTATATTATTTGTTATCATCAAAACCTTTGGTAAAGCATTGACATAGGGTTAAAAGATTTGCACGTCAAACTTCAATGATCTTATTTAAGACACACACAAAAGCTCTTTCATTAGAAAAAGAATAATGATTATAAGTGAACTCAACATAAAATAAAGTTCTCTCATGCAATAATGTTAAAATGCTTTTTTAAGTGCAAAATTATAGAATGTGTAATAAGACAATAAAGAAGAATGTTTCTTATTTGTAAAACCTTCACTCAATAATGTCTACACTTTATAGCAAAGAACATTAATAATTTCATTGTCTCTACTAAGAGTTATCTTTGTAATCATACGTGAACTTACTATAAGTCAAAAGTAAAAATATTTGCAATCATTTATTAATTATTAATTAGTAGAATCTTTTACAATTTGTAAAAGAGAACTTGATGTAACCTAATACTGAAGAGAACTAGTATAAAAATCCTAGTATTTTGTTGTCTCCTTTTTGTGTTTGTATTTGTCTTTCACGATCTCTTAAAAATTTCTTATGAAACCTTTTGGAAACATTTTTCAACTATTATCTTGCGAAATACTTTGAAAATCTTTTAAATTTTATTCAATCATTTATAAAATTAACTAGTTTTTTTTAAAGGAGATATTTACCCTTATTTATAAAAATTAAAAGTTAAAATGTTTTTTAAAATTTAAGTCACATAAATTATATATAAATTGTAAAATAAATTTATTCTAAAATATTTATTTAAATTTTATAAATTTTGGTTTTTATAACAAATAAATTATAATTAAAGATGTACCTTTCTATAAGGTTCATTTGAAGGGAAACTAGAGTGAGAAAATGATTGATATTGGGAAATTAACATAACGAAAATACTTCCCTTTTCAACCGTAAAGAAAGTGACAAAAAGAGATGTTACTTCCATCTCACATATTTTACTTTCCACTCAAGTATGAGAGAAAAAAATGGGACGTATAAAGTAAAATAATATATTTTTCATAATAAATGTATTAGTAACTTTATAACTATACAATTACTTAATTTTACATTATTTATTCATTATTTTTAAAAATGATTTTTTTTAAAAAAATTCATCTTATTTTTTCTTCCAACAAACAAATATATCTTTACTCTGATTCACTTGTCTTTATTTCCTTTTCTTTTCTCTAACTTTCTTTTAATTTTTTTCTTTACAACCAAACATAGGTGAATTGATGAACATCTTTATGATCTTCTTCAACAAAATAATTTTTAAGTATTTTTTTTAATTAGAACATTTTTTAGCACTTTACTAAACCTTTTATTTCTTTCAATTTATATATTTATATTAAACCAACTTTGAAAAATAATAAATAATTAAAAATAATAATTATGACATTATAAAATATTTATTATAATTTAAAATTACATTTTATATACTACAAAACGTTATTTATAATGAATTTTAGTTATGATATAATATATATTAAAAAATTGTTTATAATTAATTTTAGTCCCTAATTTTTTTAAAACAAATTTCCCTAAAAATAAAATTTGAGTAAATATTTTTTTTAACTCTTTAAATTTAGTGTTAGTATATTTTTAAATTTTAAGACAGTAATTCAAAAATATAAATCTATACATCCCTCACACTAACAAATAAATTAAGGTACCTCATAAAATAAAGAAAAAAAATATAAATTAAATTAAATGGGGAGAAATAAAGGGTTTGAACTTGGTAAATTGTTATGGGCCGGGCTCAATGTCACCTGAGAGTGGATCCATGTCCAATTTGAGCCTCTCGTATAAAAGCCTAAGGAGATCCACGAAGAACCCTAGTTCCCTCTTTCACCGCAGTGTTAGGGTTTCTGAAGCCTCCAACGAGGAAGAGAGGTAATGTCTCGTGCTTTTCAAATTTATCTTACCCATCGCTTTAACACAAGTTCTTTTGCCGCTGTATTAGCTTATTATTTTGTAAACTTGTAACGATTTTGAATCGTGTTTGTTTTGGGACAGGAAAATGGCTCCCAAACCACCTAGTACAGGTTTGTTTGTTGGATTGAACAAGGGTCATGTTGTCACCAAGAAGGAGTTGCCACCACGGCCCTCCGATCGCAAAGGGGTAAGATTAATTTAATTTAAGTTAATTTAAATTTAGATGTTGTTTGGACTGTGTAGTTTCATGTCTGTAAATTTTGAATTTTACGTGTTGCTCGAATCAAAGTATTAATCAATGTAGTGTCTGTGCTTTTAGATGGAATGATGAATGCATGAAGTTTTTATGTGCCTCGATTGTTTAGGATAATAAAGAAGCTACTTGTGTTTGGCAATCTTTTGTTTCTTCTATTTTATGAAAATGCATATTTCTCGACTCTTTGGATTATTTTTACGAAAATGAGGTTCATAATGATATTTAAGATGTGTTAAAGAGTATAACAGAGGTCATGCAATGGGTGTTCTGGTTGTGTTTACTTTGTAGAGTTTTCCAGAGCTTGAAGCGATTGTTGTGTGTAAAGAGTGCAAGTGACTTTACAGAATTTTTGTTGTTTTCATATCTTAAAATAATCGAGTTTATTAAGTGTTTGAAAACCTGTTAAATAGTGTAGCCTCATATCCGGAAGATAGATTTGTGTGTACTGGAAATAGGTTGGTTGACTTTTCATGTAGTTAAAATGGCTTGAATTTTCATGTGTTAAATGAAATAAAAGAGAAGAACAAAAGCTGCGTGGTTAAATCCTTTGTTTACCACCACATTTTTCTTAATAAGCTTATTTTATATATTACTTAACAGAAAACCAGCAAAAGGGTGCACTTTGTGAGGAACCTCATCAGAGAGGTTGCTGGCTTTGCACCTTATGAAAAGCGTATAACTGAGTTACTCAAGGTTGGAAAAGATAAGAGGGCTCTCAAGGTTGCAAAGAGAAAGCTTGGAACCCATAAACGCGCCAAGAAGAAGAGAGAAGAGATGTCCAATGTTCTCAGGAAGATGAGGTAGTTCTATGTTCTTTTGTCAACATTTTATATATTTTATTAATGTGATTGGTATTTTGTGGTAGTTTTGTATGTTATTGTGATATTTTTTGCTAGTTTCTATTTCTTATGTTATCATTTTTGTAGGGCTGGTGGAGCTGGAGACAAGAAGAAATAGGTCTTATTTACTCTTTTCAAGTTTCACTAGATGCATTTATGTTTGGTGTACGAGATGCCTTATTTTTGTTTAGGTTCAGTTGGTTTAGTTCGAGATTTTGCTTCAAGAAATATGTTTTATTTTATCCAGACAGGATTTATTGAAAAGGGTACATTTGGCTTCTTTTCTGTTTTACTACAATTGCAAGCGACAACATCCTTTTATTTTCTAGTGAACTTCGTATCTCTGGTTGCTCGTAGTTACTTCGATGCTAAATTCTACTTCTAGTATTAGTATTTTCATTATGCGGCCTAATTATGGTGGGGTAGCCATTGTGTTTATTATTATTCTTTGATCATATTCTTGAGTATAGTTACAATCGGGTCTACTGAATGTGACGTTGGCAATTTCTCCCTGTACCATATCAATTCCAACATACACCAAATCTGCTATTGAGAATGACAAAATGCCCCTTCTAAATTATGAAAATAACCTTACTTTTAAAGGAGAGTGTAAATAAAAATTACTTTTGGAATCTTTTATCTGGAAATATTTTGGATTTTGATTTCCAGAACACATTTTTATAAATTCTGGAAATTTTCAACCGGAATGCATTTTTATTTGTGTTTTGATTTTTTTTGTCCGGAATTTATTTTTTTAATATTTTGATTTTATTTACTTTCTCTGATTTTCAAATATGGATTAAGGATAATTTTGGAAATTTGGAAAAATAATATTGTTTAGGTTAAAATTGTTATGGTGCAGGAAGAAATTGCTTTGGAACGTTCCCACTTTATTATAGCTACAATCAGGTCTTTAGAATGTAATGTAATGAAGACACGTGTAACACGAGTTGCAAATTACCTTTTTAGACATTCTCCTCTTTACAAGACTTAGCTTAGAGACTTCGATGTTGAATGTGACATGGTAGATCAACTTATTTTATTCTATTCTCAATTTGGTAGTGTAAGTAAAATAAAGATGTTCAAAGTAAATGTGTTATCCCTTGCCTAACAAGTTGAGTGCAACAAAAAAATGTCGACTAAAAGATTATTAATTTGTGATAAAGCATCAAGACAATAACAAAAAGATTTGAAAGCAAACCCCGGCGATATTATTTAATATTTTTACATACTTTAAGTTCTCTTATATAAAGAAAAAAAGAGACTAAGTAAGTGTATAATATATAAGTTATTCCATGTAAAAAGCAAAATCTCTACAAGCAATGTTGTGAATCTTCTTTCTGCAATATCTATAGTGTGTCTAACAAGATAATACAAAAAGTATTTCTTATTTATAAAACTTTCCGTGAAGTTGTCTTTCTCTTTAGCAAAAAAAAGTTAATAGCCAATATATAATATATTCTATCTCTTAGTCTTGTTGTACAAATTTATAAATAGTAGAATATTATTTTTATTTCTAAGTCACTTCTAGAATAGGATTAAAATAATTTAAATGTTCTCTAGGATTGTAGAAACAAACTCAATGAAGTTAGCCTAACTTCTTTCTTGGCCTTTACACCTAGAATCGTCCATTCCTCTCCTATTTCTCCGAACCCATTTCGGTTCTTCACTCCATTTCTTCCAAGAATTCTTCTGCCTCCATCAATCTCCTCCAAAACTCAAGAACTGGATTGCATTAGGTGGATAAGAGCAAGACAACTCGATTCAGATAAGCCTTAATTCCATTGTTTTTGTCTTCTTAAGTTCTTGGAATTTTTGAGTTGTGTTCTTGTGTTTTCTCATGTGTTCTTCATTGTTCTTTAATTATCCACTGTTTATTTTCATTGTTCTTGATGTTCATCACTTGTTTTGGCAATAAATAATTCCTTAATTTATATTTTGGGAATAGGTTCTTGAACAACTGTGAGGATGTACTTCAGTAAATAATTATTGAAAAAGAAAATAAAAAAAATATGCACAAGCACAAAAACAGAGACAAATGAAAGAATGAGAAATGCTTAAAAAATCATAAGAACAAAAAAAGAAACAAAAATATATTGAAACGTGTTTCAAAAAGACAGTTGTGTTCTTTCCCCAATTCATTTCTAGTATATAGATCTTAAGCCTACTATCTCATATTGTCTTATCTTCACCTTGACTTCATTACAACCTATATCAAGACCTCTTAATCTTTGAATGAATGTTGCTCAAATGCTGAGGATATTAAAGTTTTGTTAAGTTAGTGTTTGCTTGCATGAAATTCCTTTAAGTGAACATAGACAAGCCTAAACACCTAAAAGTTGAAAATGAGTTTTCTACAGACTATATCACTTGATTCATTTCTTGATTTGAGAAAATTTATTGTTTGTTATGTTTTAAGGAATTTCATTCATATATTCATGATTTCTTACTTTCTTAAAGAATGGTTTTGTTACCTTTATACTTTCTAAAGATCAAGTTTTTTGCTACGTTTTTTTATTCTATAAAAAAGAGGGTGAGAAAACAATGTCTAATTGCTTACTTGGTATATTTTGTTGTTTGAATATGCTTTGATGGTTGAAATGTGTTCTAAGACACGCTAAAAGTTGTTTTTGTCATCAGAAAAAAAGGGGGAGATTGTTGACACCCTGAACAATATGGATTATTTGTATAATGATTTGTTAAGCCCATAAACGTCTCATGATAACTAGATGATCTATGAGTTTATGTCTTTATATTTTGATGATAACAAAATGTTTGAATGTCTTACTTGTATATTGTAAGATATGAACAATGTTTCTACATAAATAGACTATTTGAGTGTGTACAAAATAAGTTCATGATAAATGATCTGACATATGTTCATTAAACAGTGTAATAGATGATCTGAGCGTCTATAACATAAGTTAATGATAGACAGTTTGATAAACAGTCTGAGCGTCTATAACATATATTTGCTAGATGGTCTAATAAGACTTATTAAGTCCATAATAAAATTCATATTGAATGTGTTATTTGATTCTAACAATGGTTAATACAATTGTAGTATGTAGTATGTAGTAGACTCTTTGAGCATCTACAATTTTGTTCATGCTAGACGGTCTGACGACCGTGTTGAATGAGTAACAAATTTTGCTTATAACTGTTAAACAAAATCATCTAAATTCATATATCTACTAAAATTGCATTCGATCAAAGAGATTTGATGTAAAAAAATGAAAAGACTTGAATCTCCATACTTTATTCGTCCTTGTTTTTTGTATATCTTTAAAATTGATTTTTTTCCTAAATTGAGTTTTCCAAATATCTTGTTTAATATATTGTGAATATCTCCAATCTTTTCTAAACAAAAATATTTTGAAAAAACTGAAAAATCTTTAATACTTTGTTTTTTGTATGACGAAATATATAGAACAAAATATTTTTTTATTATGTTTTTGAGTTTTTTTCACTAATCCATGTTGCGAATACTGTTGAATTAGCTTTTTAAACAATTTGAAGTAAAAAAAAATAAAGTTTGAAAATCCAAGCTTTCTATTTTAACAAAAAAGATGAAGATATAAAGATATTGCAAAATTCAAAATTATTTAATTCAGGTATTGAAGGACAAATTCGAAAAGCTATATAGAGGGATTAAAGGTAAAGAACAAAAGTAAGGAAAGCCAAGCAATTAAAGATATTGAAGTGATCTAAGTGAGAGTATAAGAGTTGTAGTGAGCATCTAATCTAGTTGTTAGAGCATTTAGTATTTTGGGTTGAGTGTGAAATCTTTGTAATTCTTCATTGTGTAAAGTTATACCCATGTGTGTTTTTTTTGTACACTTTTTTAGAGTTTTTTTTTTCTTGTGAGTTATTAATCTTAGGGGAGGTTGAAAAGGTATAATTTGGAGAGGTAGAAGTATTGTAACGTAAAGAGGTGAGAATACTTGTGATTACTAGTGGAAGCTATTCAGTAGTTGCTTAAGAAGAATGGGCACAACTTTGATTTGGGTGAACCAGAAATTTATTGTTGTTGTTTATGTTTTAATTCTTATTGTTGGACAGACAGTCCTACTAGATGATATGTTAACAATGTTGGTTATTAATTCAGATTTTATTAGCTTTAAATGTTGATTATTGATTCAAATTTTATTATCCTTAAATTATTTATCGTTAGTAATTGCATTAATGGTCAGTTTACAGGGTTGTTAGTATTCCTATTTTATAACTTCCAGTATTTGTAATTTTATTATATACATTATTGAAGAAAATTAAAAATGTATGAATCAGTTCAGCAATTTTGCAATTTTGTGCAATTAGGTTTAATCAGTTTCTACAACTTTTTGCCTCCTGTTATTTCCTTCAATTAGTTTCTACAAACAATCCTACTAGACAATATGTTAGACGATCCTACTAAACAATATGTTAGAAGATTTGTTAGTCGATTCATTAGCCGATCTATTAGATAACCTAATTATTTTATCTACTGCAAAAGGAGAGTTTAAGACTCCATTCAAACCACCCCTCTTTTGGAGCCAACAACACTTTAATTGGTATCAAAGCCTCTCAAGTTTGATTTCCAACTCGACAATAGTTGAAGGGGAGATTTTTGTGGGTGGCATCAATTGTCTTGTGGTAGAGGTCGGGTAATCGAATTGTGGTGTTTGAGCTTCTATGCTCTTAAGTAGAAAGAGTTCCACCCTAACTATCAACTATAACTTTTGATCTTGTTGTAAGCGTTCACTCGATCCAACAAAAATATCGTGTAAATTCTTTTTTTCATCTCTTTATATTGCATGTTAGTTATGTATAACTAACTTAAAAGGGTGAAGTGTTTAAAACTAATTTTGTGAAATTCTTAATTGGTTCATCTGATGGAACACTAAACCTATCATTTGACTAAGAAGTATCAAACAATAATTGAGAAAAAAAAAATTAAAACACAAATCAATCCTCTCTTATTGTTTTTGTTTTCCACATTTATGATATCACACGTTTCCTTAGCATATTTGAAAGAGTGTACATTAAAAAATTCTTCTTTTTATGAAGCATATATGAGACTACATTAAGCTTTGGTGTTGAATTGGTAATGATACTTCTAATACTCCATTCTCAACCACGTCTAGCATATCCACATGAACTGACTAAAAATAAACCAACATCCTTAGCTGGTAGTAGTCAGTCTTTACCTTTGAACAAAGGTTGACGATTAACAACTAATTTTTCATTGTCCATGAGTCTTGTTGTAGGAGTGTGCCTTTTATCCTGTAAGTAACTAACCCTAGATGTTAGCTCTAGTACCAATTTTGGAACAATTGGTTCTAAAATTGGGGGTTAAATAAAGTCATAGATTTTTTCTCCTGAACAAAAAACTAAATCATCTAGTGAACAACAAAAGAAAAAATAACAAAGCATTTTTACGCTACTTCATCCAAACTCATCTATTACATCTAGTTTTCCCTTAAGACAACGTCTTAAGAGGTTCCACTAATCAAATAATTATAATAATAGTCAAAGAACAATTTTTCATACTTAAGAGTAACAACCGAAACACCATAATTTGCTTGTGATTTAGCCCACCTGGCCTATGCTATAACACAATTGATGCAACTTACAACAATCTCCCCCTTAGCAATTGTCCTACTAAGATTCAAACTCTTCAATTGTGACTTAGCCCACCTAGTCTATGCCACAAAATAATTGTGCAACTTGCAAAATCTCTTCCTAAACAATTTTCTCACTAGGAATTGAACTCGTAACTCTGCTTTGATACCAATTATTGGATTAAATGTTTATCACTAGCTCAAAAACTATAGTTGATAGTTAGAGTGCAATTCGTTCTATTTAAGAGTGTAAAAATTCAAATACTAAAATCCATTTGTGACTTTGCCCTCGTGGCCTATGCAATAAGATGAGAAATGCACCCTACACCAAATCCTTCACACTTAACATGGAAACAATTAAAATATATGTAATAAATCATGATATAATCATTCGATGAATCATTGCACATTTCTTTTATTTCCTTTCAAGATTATAACATGAACTTTGTGAAATATAAACTTTCCTACACCTTAACATGGAACCAATTAAGATATGCGTAATACAAGCATGCAGAACTAACAAATTATTAAATAGAAATAAATTTTATAAACAAAAGAAAATAGTTATTATATTGACTAGATTAGATACTATTTTATAAACTAAAAAATTATTAGTATCCAAATTAATTTCTATAATTGATAAATAGTTTCTAAATTGATATCTAGTTAGTTATCAAGGTTTTAACTACCAATATTTAGATTCTAAAGTTGGTAGCTAAACCATTGATAGCTAATTAGATAACAATTTTGAAACTATTTATCAGTAATATAAACTAATCTAGGTACCAATAATGTTTTTAGTCTAAAAAATAATATATAATTTAGTCAATATTGTAACTAATCATTTTTTATCTCTAAAATTGGTTTATATTTAGTTTTCTTTTTTGTAGTGATGATATACTCATTTGATGAATCATTGACCATTTCTTTTGTTTCCTTTAAAGATTATAATATGAACTTTGTGTAATATAAACTTTTCATATTTGCAACACATTGTGTGCTGACTAATTTAATACTTTTTCAATCCGGTAAACATACCAATCAAGATTTCATTTTAATTATAGAAAACATTTGTAATTACAATTTTGTTACATGTCTTATTTTACCCTTAAAAACACGAACTATTGTAGTGTCTATCATATGGTGATGATCATTGGATGATTTAATGAACAAAAAAATGCATAAAAATACACTTACAATGTTCACATAATATGGCATATATATATCAAGTTCAATTTATCTACATAAGGAATTACACCATTTAGGTCTCAACAAATTCCCACATTAATTGGTACTAATTCTTTAAATTGTGATGGCGTCTCATCAATGGTGGACACAAAAAGGTTTGTTTATACAAGATTGTCCCAAGTCATACACTTTGATGATAGTCATACAACCCTCCCTTATGATCAAGAACACCATCTCTAAAATATGTTAAGGGACCATGTGCCTACAAACACAACTATCCCTAGCTTCCATATCATGGCTAAAGTTAAAGCGAACGCAAAAGCACTAAAAGAAGCTGAAGCCTTGGATGAGACTCAAGCAACACATGGAGCTCCCATTGTAGTAGCACCACTAGCACAACCAAATTATGTCACATTGGAGCAAGTACAACAAATGTTACAAGCTAATGGTGCATGTAAAAGGGAGAAGATGGTTGTTTTAGCAAACTTCTTGTACTCCCTTCCTCAAATTCAAGAAATACAAAAATAAATTGTACCGGTAGGGTCCCTACGACCAAGATCATGTCTCGACAAGCCGACTGACACAACAAAGACCATTACGCTTAAGTAGGATTAATAAGGCTAATCATCAGTCAAACACTAGGTAATGTATCCCTAAACATGACCCAACTCTATAATTTGGCCCAATCAGAAAAGGCCCATAATAACCATATAAATAAGCACAAACTCCAAGAATCAGGTACATCATTATACAATACTCAAAATACCAAGTGTCAAATACTAAATCTGACTTGAGTGTCAGAGAGCCTTCTGCAGGTACCATCTGAGCCTGGACTTTGTGGAGACCGAGAAGCACAGAGAGGAGAGGAGAGTAAGGAGCTTGCTTTGAGAGAAATTGGAGTTCAAACCGATCGACTGAGGAGGTAGAGGAACAACTTGAATCGCTCTCTTGGTTTCAACCCTGTTCGAGAACAAATGGCACTCACCGTGAGGTCGAGAGAGATATAGTGAAAAAGAAAGTAGATGGTATCAAATCGAAGCATGGCTAGTGAAAGGATGTTCGAAGTTGAGCAGATGACATTGTTGATGTCTCTTTAGAGAGAGATGGCTGAGATAAAGAGAAGGAATGAGGAGATCACTCAGAAGAATGAGGAAGAAATCCTAGCTCTTCCAAAGGAGAATGAAGAGATGAAAAGGAAGTTTGTAGAGGAGGGATCGTCTGCTGGACCAACCAATCTTGTGGAGAGGTCCTTCACACCCCCACCGGCCCCAAGACTATCGAGAGCCGAAGGAAAAATTTCACACCCAAGAGCTTGACGGCGAGTCCTATCCGAACAAGTCGATCCCCACGACCGGTACTCTAGACTCGGTCCGTCGATACCCTTTTACTAACTCCATAGTCGAAGTACCACTATCGGACAAGTGGAAAGGCTTCAACACGGATTGTTATGACGACACGACCAACCCAAACGAGCACATGGACGCATACACCAGACACATGAGCTTGTGTACCTCGGACGACGTGGTCCTATGCCGAGTGTTCCCCACATCGCTGAAAGGAGGGGCTTTGAGTTGGTTTACAAAGCTCCCATCAAACTCTATCGACTGCTTTGACACACTGGTGTCCAAGTTTGAGATACTGGTGTCCAAGTTTGAGACATAGTTTGCCACGAGCCGACCGCACCATCTGACCTCCATCGACATGGTCACCATCCGCCAGGAGAAGGGGAAATCACTGAGGAAGTTTGTACACAGGTTTGGTAAAGTGATCATGAGCATCCGAGACCTAAGCATGGATATAGCAATGCATCACATGATGACGTCCCTGTGGCCGAGACCTTTTGCTGATAGCTTGTGCATGCAATCGGCTGCAAGGTTAGACGAGCTTACCGCCAAGTTTATGTAGCTGGAGGAGATGAGAGAGTTTGGAAATTAGGCCCGAGCGAAGGTCAGTGGAGATCAAAGGAAGGACGATAAGGAACGATAAAATCGACCAGCTGTTGGTCAAGGGGACAAACACAGAAGACAACCGGCGAAGCCGGTTCACGAGATATACCCCTTGAGTGCCGATAGGGGAAAGATCTTAGACGAGGCTCTAAGTTTCGAGTTGATTCCACCACCCAGGAAGGTTGTGAGCCTTGAGAATGTCGATCGTACTTGTAGGTGTCAGTATCACAGAAACAGTGGACATTACACCGAGGAATGCAAGCTTTGAAGGATAACATCGAGACACTTATCCAAGTCGGGCATCTCTGCCACTTTGTACAAGGGGGCCGTGGTGGAAAGTGATCCCCACGGAGGGAAAAACCGATGAGACGAAGGGAATACTCCCCTCCAAGAGCACGAGAAGACGATCGAAGAACCGAGCGTCGACCAAGGAGAGAAGACCCCCCAAGAAAGGATGAGAAAATGGGTGACTGAGAGGTCATCAACACAATCACTGGAGGAGGTAGCTCCTATAGCGCAAGAAACAAACACCTGAGGGTGGTGTATCAGGTGAATACCATCTTCTTCTGATCGAGAATCCCACCCATCACCTTCACTGACGAAGATTTCAAAGGTGTTTACCCTTCACAAGATGATCCCATGGTGATATCGGTCAACATCGACAAGTTCACCATTATGAAGACGTTGGTGGATCAAGGGAGTTCGGTGGACATCCTCTATTGGAAAACGTTTAAGCATATGAGGACATTAGCTATGAGCCAAGGGGTGCAATCAAATCCCTAATGTTTAGATAATTTCTCCACCGAGCTAACTCCCAAGCAAGACTTTTCGGCTGGGTGGACAATATACGTGGATGGTTCATCCAACAAAACTGTGTGCAGGGCAGGAGTCGTCCTTGAAGGCCTGAGTGACCTCCTCTTGGAAAAAGCAGTCCAGTTTAGATTCAAGACCACCAACAATCATGCCGAATATGAGGTGATCCTAGTCGGATTTACCTAGTATACGACATGGGAGCTCGTGAGGTAACTTGCAAAAGCGACTCCCCATTGGTGGCTGATCAGATCATGGAAGAGTTTGAGGTGAAGGAACCCTTACTGCAGAAGTATTACCACACGGTCTCCAACCTCATCTCCCGGTTCAAGAAGGTAACAATGGAACATATCCATCGGGAGGACAATACGAGAGATGACGCATTGTCCCTGCTCGCCACAACAAAGAAAAAGAGCCACCACATATCTGTAGTACAGATCTGCCTAAAACGGTCCAGTGTGGGAGAAGCTGAGTGCCTCACTGTGACCGAGACCAACACCTGGATTGACTCTAATCATTAAGTACCTAGAGCTCGGTACCTACAAACAGGGAGAGGAAAAGCCGATGAGGCAAAAGTGCCAAGGTACACCATAATCGGTCAGAACTTCTACTGAAGAGGATACTCCAGGCCGATATTAAAATGCATCACCAAGGAGCAGGCAGAGTATGTCATTCAGGAAATCCATGAGGAAGTGTGTGGAAACCACTAAAAAGGAAGAACGATGACTGCCAAGGTCCTTACTATTGGCCGACCATTCAAAGCGATTGTGCAAAGTATGTAAAGAAATGCATCAAGTGCCAAGAATTCGGTCCCTGTCCCATCTTGAGCCCAAAGCACTCCACAACATGGTATCGCCATGACTGTTCGCCACCTGAGGAATGACATTATCGACCCCCTCAGCCCAGGCAAAGGGCAAGCAAAATTTATCCTGGTCGGGATCTACTACTCTACCAAGTGGATCGAGGTCGAGCCCCTCGCCTCCATCTCGACCAAGAATGTTCAAAACTTCATATGGAGAAGCATTGTGTGTCGATTCAGTGTCCTCACACTATCATCACCGATAACGGTCGACAATTTATTGACTAGGGCCTTCAATCCTTTTATGAAGACCTCAACATAAAATCAATAACAAGCTCGGTCGAGCATCCCCAGACCAACGAGGCAACAAATAAATTCATCTTGAATGAGTTGAAGAAGCGACTCGGTACGACGAAAGGGCAGTGGACCGAGGAGCTAGTTGAAGTTTTGTGGGCATACCGTTGCATGCCCCAAACATCAACACAGGAGACCCTCTACAACTTAACCTACGACATCAAGGCCATGATATCGGTCGAGGTGGGTGAGTCTTCCCTTAGAAGGAAACTCTTTGTTTTGTCTCTAAATCAAAAGAGTCTGTCGGTCAGACTCGACCTGCTAAACGAGTTCCAGGAGAAGAGCAAGATCCACAAAACGACATGCAAGTTCTGAGCAGTTAGGCGATACAACACGAAGGTCCAATCGAGAAGCTTTTAGAAAGGAGACCTCGTTTGGAAGGCGAGGAGGAAGACATGACTAATCTTTCGGAAAGTATGGTAAGCAACGCGCTAGGACGAGTGAGTTCGGATGTCGAAGCAAGTAAAGCTGTAACTTGGGAGTATAGGGGACCACTATTTATAGCCCTTGAGGGGCTCGGAAGACGAAGCGTCACCTTCATCTCAATCGTAAGATCTCCCTCAATCCAACGGTCCTCATTAGTTGGCGCCCAAAAAACCCCTCATTAATGCACGTCACGTCACGCGTTCAGCGCCGCCAACATCACGTCATACCTTAGGAAACCCAATCGTCACAAATCGGTATCGGACAAAGACTCTTCAAATTAAAAACCCTCGAGCCTAGGGGACAAGTGTACTGGTAATGTCCGTACGACCGAGACCATGTCTCGACAAACCAACCGACACCACAAAGACCATTATGCTTAAGCAGGATTTATAAGGTTAATCAACAGTCAAACACTAGGTAATGTATTTCTAAACATGACCCAACTCCATAATCTGGCCCAATGAGAAAAGACCCATAATAACTGATGAGAATAAAAAAAAGGAGGCTTTTATTAATGGAGGAAGAGGACATTCACCCTCACATTTGAAGTTCTTCCTTCTAGTCTTCTCAAAATTAAAAGAAGACATGAAATAAAGATGAGGCCCAAGCCCAAAGCCCAAGCCCAAGAAGGCCAAAGCCCAAAGAGCCCAAGTCCATCCCATGAGGGGCAAGGCCAAGCTTTGAAATACTCTTGTATAGTTTTAGGAGGTG
>Ga0123342_1004349_pt1 | contig 21672 bp, 12 predicted proteins | sample Turbeawhitnodule_FD_89960 | JGI IMG/M metagenome (GOLD analysis project Ga0123342, IMG submission 89960) | Root nodule microbial communities of legume samples collected from Mexico - Turtle bean Mexico white nodule | ecosystem: Host-associated > Plants > Roots > Nodule | place: Mexico: Nepantla...
AAATATTCAAGAAATATTTAATATATTCATAATAATAAAAAATATTAAATATATTTTTAATAACATAAAAATACTTATATACCTAAAAATATATTTATAATAATAATCTAGATTTTGATTTATAAATGAGAATATAAAATTTATTTAAATATTTAAATTCTAACAAGGATTAAAATGTTATTAGTGGAGATATTTTTTATTTTTTTAATTAACATGATTATGTTCTTCACTTTTACATAATTTCAAAATTATAAACAAATTAACATTACAAACAAATTAACGTATCTTTATCTCTTTCCGAATCAAATGTAATAACTTTATATTATATATTTTGACAACTAGTTAATATTTATCTTATGTTCTAAATATTTATTTTTTAAAAAAATATATTCATTTTTTTATTGATAATAATGGAAATTATTATTAAAAATAATTTTATATATTTATATTTGTATAGCATAACATAATTTAAAGAAACATAAACAATATTAAAAGTATGTAAATAAATTAAGTAAAAAAAAATTAAATCAATAAAATGTTAAATAATAAAATTATACTTAAATTTTAAATTATAATTCATTATTTATTTCAATTTTACATTTTATTTATTTATAAATGAAACTTTAAATTATTTTAATTAACTAAAATATGCAAAAAATAATAATTAATCATTACTTATTCTTCTTTTATATATAAGGGTAAATTTGTAATCTTACAACTTTTATTATTCAAAATAATTTATAATATTCCTACAACCATCACATCATTCACTAATTTCAATAAACTTTACTCACACATCTACTCTAACATATCCCAATCCAAACAACCTCAACTTTCTTCACACTTTCTTCACACTTCCACTCCTCCACACCTTCAACTTTTCACTCTCCCACGCTCTCTAATCCAAACAAAGCCTAAGTGATATATCCATCGCAGATTTGATTATTTTAATCAATTTTGTATTAATTTTTTATTGAATATTTATTTATTTATATATATATATATTAATTGAATTCAGATATTAAGAAATATGAAATTTTATAATTAATATAAAATAATATTGTTGTGATTCTATTTTTTTAATTATTATTTTTGTACTACTACTATTATATTGTTATCATATCATTATTAAAACTATTAATAATATTAATGTTTTTGTTGTAGGAAGAAGTTGAATTAAATCGACTGATTACATGAATTTATAATCACTAAACCAAATGCGCTTTAGTAATGAAGTTGTTTATTATTATTATTGTGTTTTTATTATTTATTACTATTATTATTTATAATAATATTAACAATAATAAATAATAATAATATTAATAATACTATCATTAATAATATTATTATTAAAACTATTTTAATTATTATTAATACTATTAATATTAATATTGATATTATTATTATTATATTTATTAATATTATTAATCTTAACATTATTATTAATGTTGATATTAATATTATTATTACTATTATTATTAACAATATTTTTGTTATTATAATTATTAATTTTATTAATATTAACATTATTATTATTATTTTAATTAAATTTATGATGACTTAAAACTTAATTAAATTTTTTCTAAATTAGTGAGTAAATAAAAATGCATGTCTTTTAACTTGAAAAAATATTTTTAATAGCCGTGTATATAAAACAAATAAATAAATAAATAAGTAACAAATTAAGATAATTATATGTGATATTACATATTTACTATATTAATGTTTTATTATTCAAATTATGAAACCTAACAAATATCAGAGTTTCTTTCTTAAAACAAACAACAAGGATGACTTTATTTCACTTTATTTCTTTCAACATTGTGGATAGTTGAAATCAAAAATATTTTTTAAGGCTAATTAGTCTTAATATTATTTTTACTTATCTTTACATATTAAATTATAAAATGTTTATAATTCTCTATTTTTAAAATTTTAAAATAAAATTATTTTAAATTAATATAGTGTATAGGGCTTTAATTTCAAATATTTAAACACAATTTTTCTGAAACTCTTCACCCATATACCGACATTAGTGAGTTAATTGAATTTGAATAAATTAAACTCTACATTCAGATTGACAAAATTAAATGTAATGTTATTAATTATTTTTTAATATTTTTTAAGTAAGATAAAATATACCAAAAATGAATCAATCTATTATACTTTGAATTTACTTTTTCTTTTATTCAAATTTGAGAGTGTAAGATAGTTAATTAAAATCAATTATGTGAGTAAGTTCAGATTTTAAAGGATCCATAGTTATCTCATCCCTTCAAATATGTGAGTTTGATTTCTCTTAAGATCATTAAAGTAGGATAAAATAGTTTTATTTATAGTACAAGGGAAAATTAGAATCCATGAATAATAATAATAATAATAATAATAATAATGTAAAATTTCTAATATGTATTAAATTAATCTAGTAAAAAGCAAAAAAGTTATCTCATTCTATTCCAGTTTATTTTAATCTTTTAAACAATAATAATGATTTACAATTTCATGTAATTATTGTGTTTAGATTGAAGTAGTTGGTTTTCATTTGTCTATGGCAGCATGTTTGTTTGGGCCAGCTGCTGCTATTGCAGTTGTTGTTTGGAATGTCCCATGTTCTTAGCAGTAACGCATCATTTGAGAATGAGATGCCAAAGTTTAAACGTTACGTTTTTACCCTTCAACATTCTACAACCACATTTCCTTCACTACTGCCCTCAACCACCTACCTACTGCTACAATACACAGGTAAATGGAAGAACTTGGACACTTTATCAGCATATATTAGAAAAATATTGGTATGAACTACCTGAAACAAATGAAAACATTACTAATATATATATTGATGAAGTATTAAAATAAGTGAAGCAAATTTAGGTGATTCATAATAGATTGATTAATCTATGTATAATATAAACTGAACTATTACTAATTTTTACCTGTAAATTAGAAAAAATTATTAATAATAAATATGATCTCATATAATATTTTAGAATTTTAATTGTAACTACTTTGCTAGCTTTTTTATATATTCTATCGGTTTACTCTGTTCGCTTTTATTATTTTTTATTTTTTATGTGCTATATAAATATAATAGATTAACCATTTTTTATTAATAAAATATATATTTTTTTCTTCCTTTCCTTTACTTTCTCTATATGAGATATAAAGTTTGTTGGGTCGTGCAATCCGGGCCGGATCACCCATAACATATATTTTTACGCACGAGTTGATAGCCTAGAGTTACAAATTGTTCTTGTTTGGACAGGAAGGTATCTTTATCCTATTGTGTGTTGTATTGTTCATCTATCTGTTCGGTCCGGAGTGCATGACGAATTGTTTCTGATTGGACCGGAAATGTATCTTTCTCCTGCTGTATACTATTGTCGTCTATTAGTGTTTGGTCGGTAGTGTCAAAAGGATATTTGTAAAAAATTTTCAGACGAGATATTTGTTTGGTTATTTAGTATAATTAATGCTCAATAAATGAGTATCTTGACATGTGTAGGTGAACCTATTTATAGGAACGAATTGTGCTTTCTTATTCATGAATCTATATTAGCATGGTTTTCTAGATTAATCTTTTGAAATTTTGCATAATTTTACTTCTTGTACTCCTTTTAATTTTAATTTTGTGTTAATTGAAGTTTAGTGTTTACCAAGGGTCTCGGCCTTGGATGGTACACAACATATCATATTAATAATGCTGTTACATACATATCACACTTTAAGAGTCCTGAACTACTAGTATTTTTTTCTCCGCTGGAGGCAAATAAGTAATGCTGTCTTTGGTTTTCCATTTTGAAAGCTTGGAACATCAGTTCAACGTGTATTGGAAACTATGATAACTGAAAACCATGCATACACTAAAATGCAAGTTCTTAGCATATAGATAAAGAGGATATGTTGTCAAATAAATTAGTACTTCTTAATCGAAAGAACAGCTAGATAATCCAAATCAAACAAAAACATATATGCTTAAAATCTGAGTCAATTTCAATGGAGTGATCCTATCAAACTTAATTGCATGCATGCACTTATATCCTGAGGGAATGAGAAATGATTGGAAATGAACACACTGCAAAAATGAAACCTGTGTCTACTTATAATTCATAATTTACAACTTCACAAGTTCAGGTGTCTTGATGTGTGGAGGGAGATTTTTTGGTTTTCTTTTATATATGGACATTTAATCACCATGAATATCTTTTTCCACCAAACCCAATTTACTCGTGGTTCATCACCCTATTAATTTTATCCTTTCTGCCGAAGAATTTTCTCTGCAACATAAAACCATTGATCCCATTCTCTCTTTAACAACTGTTATTGATGGTTCAGATTTTGTAGGAGTGAAGAGTAGTTTGACTGGAGAGGACCTAAGTTAAAAAGGTAATTTGATGGCCTCCAATTATAAGATGTCTCTGACGTCTTACCAAACTGATTTAACTTCTAACCAACATGAAAGAGAAAGTGAGGTGGTAAAGGTCCAATCTTTATTGATCAGTGTTGACAAAATAATGAACCACAAAACCAAGAAATGAGTATACCCACAATAAAGGTGACACCTTCTACTGCATATTCCGCCATACAAATATATTATCATACTCAATGGCACATAAACGAGGAAAGGGCACATGATAAAAGAAAAATAATAACAAGGAAAGTGCAACACCATAACAGATACAATGAGTCATATCCCTCTCTCTTGATTATCATTAAGCTGGATTTAAATTAACCCTTCTTAGGAGCAAGCTTGGCCTTGATGTTGTCAACCTCTTTAGTATCAATCTGGAAAGCCTGAGCAAGAACATTATCAGGCACAGTTGGTGTTGAGCTGAAAAGAGCTGCAGCTACAGAGAAGGTGCCAGGGAGCTGGCTGTTGAAGGCAGAAAGCACTGAAGCAGGCTTATCCCCACTGTTCTTCTGATAATGCACCAAACCTTTAGGGAACACAAAGATTTCACCCTTCTTAATGGACTTTGAGATGAGTTTGTTGGCTGTGGTGATGAACCCTACGTCTAATTGACCATCCAACACAAACACAATCTCAGTGGCACGAGGGTGTGTGTGAGGTGGGTTAAGTCCCCCAGCTTTATAGTCTATTCTAGAGAAAGACACTCCCAATGTGTTAAGTCCTGGAATTTTTTCCACATTGGCTCCAGTAACCACAGATCCCAATGTGTTGTTGATTACTCCAGGTTTGGCTAAGCCAGCAAAGAAGAAATCGGCTTCTGTTACATTTGCCTCTGCCTTGCATTCAAATCCATTCACCTTCACACCTGCACATGATTAATTCCCACCACTGACATTATTAAACCATTTTCCAAAACACAACTTTGGCACATTTATTTGAATCATATGAGAGCAGGGAGAGAGAAAAAAAAAATAGTGAATGGTAATGCATAGTACCTGAAGAGGGAAGTGCCACACAAAGGTCTTGAAGTGTGTCAGGGTCAGAAGCAAAGGCAAAGGAGATGGCAGAGCAGAAGATGACAAAAATTGCCAAAATGTTTGTTGGTGACATGTTTTGGATGATGATAGTTATACAAATTGCAAGAGCAAAGCGTTAGATCGATGAGTGGAAACAGGAAAAAACTATTATGTAGCTAGAGATAAGAGAGGAATGTTTGTTTTGGATGGTGAGAAATGTGGCAAGTTGCTCTCTTTATATATACATGCATGATTTGTAAACAGGGAATTGTTATGGACAGGGTAGATGGAAGTAGTGATGTGAGGGTAAAGCATTAATGAAGTCCTTCAACTTAAATTCAAAGCAATTGGTAAAAATACTTACAGGAATCAATGTAAAGATTAATTGGATGTTGCTTATTGGCTATCTAATGAAAAAATGTTTGTTGAGAATTGAGAGATGGAAGATGATTGACAGATCCAGTGTTCCCATGCATTGTTATTAACTCAAAACCTCATCATCTGTTATTTTTTCCACTTTTCCTTTTCTCCAACCAAACTCAGTTCAAAAAGTAAACCACTCATGTTTTTATGTTTTGGCTATTTATTAATACATATTATTTAGTCTAATCACATTTATCATTTGATGGTTTTCTTTTACTTTGTTTGGTCTGTCTACAATACTATAGTAGTTATCATAGTATTATATTTATGAGTCAGTATTAAGAGATATATTGAGTTTTGAACTTTGGCAAGGCATCAAATATCTAATCTGAACAACCTTGGGAATGGACTGGCCTTTACATTGGACACACAGAGCTTCAGTTCTACCGTTGCTTTCATAGTTTCACTTTCACTGTTGTGCTTTTGGTCCTGGAAACACACTATTATACGCCTTATGAATTAGGTGAAGGAAAGTGTTTTTAAAAAAACTGAATGGATTAAATGTATATAAAGTTAAAAAGAAAGTGATCGCTTATACTATATCTTTGGAAAAAAAGTATTTAACGATTGAAGGACTAAATTCTTTAAAAGGATAGGAATTAAAATCAAATTTTTAAAAAAGTATAAGGACTAAAAACATATTTTATGTCATATTTTTTCAATTAACTTTTTTTTTATAAATTAAAATTAACTTTGATTTATAAAATATTAAAATTCATTTTTTTTTATCTTTCTTTTACAAAAATCTCTGTGTATAAACCCCTAATCAAACACTACATTCTGTATAATTTATTTCCATCCCAGCCATGCAAGAAACAACCTAAACTATATTAATTGACTAGGTTGCTTTGTTGTTGTATAGACATGGAAAATGGGGATAGAACCTAATTGAATAGCTTTTATTGTCCAAAAATGAATTCCTAATACATTATTCAACAAATTATATCAATTCACTTCGTTATCATAAACTGTTCTTGTGATTGCAGGAAGCAGTGATGTTGGGGATTTATTAGGTGAAGTTGATTCTCTTGACTATCAAGCTTGCAAGTGTGACCTCGTATTTTCTACATCAATGCCAGTGGAGAGTTTCCATCGGGCATGAGACCTTCGAGAAGCCCATTCTGGTAGAGTTTCTTCTTAAACATGGAACCTAACTACCCCTTTTGAATGTTAGCTTTTATGTTTTTACTATATTTTTTTGTATATATCAAGGTACTGGAATAAATTGTAAACCTCTGAAGGCTTGGACTAGTGGCAGGAGTTCAGAAAATGGATGACCTTCACTTTCATTCAATGGCTCTACAAACTCCAAATTACTCTCACCATTGAATGGAACCAAACAATCTACACCAATAAATAACCATTATTGAATACACTAACCCCATACCAACTCACGTGTTGACATTTGGTTCCTGTACCTAAGCAGCCTTAACAAATGCAGATATAATATAAATGACGGAGACATATTTTTACTATATTCTAAAACACCCTTTTAGCCAAGACTACGAAATTATCTTATTGAGCAATGTATGGCCAAAAGACAGTCTAGGTAACTCTTCCAAACAATCTTTAATATAATCCGCAATTCATTATACTAAGTTTCAAATTTGGATCCATAGGTCTGTTCTAGGTTTGCTACCTAAGAAATGACTATCAGTATCAATAAAGTTAACTTTCTGACTCAAGATTCCTTTGATAGGCTTAGCAATTTCCAAGCTTCAAAGATATTTGACAAAACCAAGAGCCTTTAATTAAAATAACAACATAATTGATATTAGGTCCAATTAAGTTCATGCCATCCACATAAACCAGTAAAATAATCAATGAAGAACAAGATCCATGTGTGAATAACAAATAGTCATTCTTGGATTTTGATAAACCATGCTGCAGAATGTGGATGAAAATTTACAAAATCATCGTCTTGAGCCCTGCCTAAGTTCATACAATTCATTGAATAAAATCTTGTAAAAAGTATTAAACACTGGCTGATTTTATATACATCACGAACTTTAACTCATGACAAAATTAATTAACTCTAAAACTTGGAACCACCCGAATTTTATAGTTAGTTCAAACCCAACATTAAACAAGTCTAAAAATGAATATTGATTCAACCTTCAATATAAAGATCAGGGTGGGCAGACCTTGAAGATATTCTTATGTAGAGGGCATGTAAGACCAAGCATGAAGATTTACCAAATGAGGAAGGAGGAGTAAACTATACTTGCATTCATTTTTGTATGATCCCCAATATATCATTAATTACATAACTCATTCTTTTTGAGCTTCGTTCCTGACTGATACAAGGTTCGTTTTTATCTCATTGCAAAGTCTACCCTCTATGAGACGAATAGGCAACCACAACTTCGGCTTAACATCAACAACGTATGAGAGAGTTGTACTACCTTGTCGGACTTGAGACGGCTCACAATTTTCACTGTTGAAATGCTGCAAAACCATTACCATTGTTTAATTACTATTGTATAGTATGTTAACCAACCCCGTTGAATATGTGGTTTCAAAGTAATATAAAATTTGAACATCTTTCAAAATAAATATTGAAACAAATTAAAAGCAAAGGAGATTCCTTTTTGTCAATAGCTAAAGGCAAAGGAGGTATTTTTTTGTCAAAATAAATATTAGTTGTCAAGTTTTGCATAAATCATAATCACAACTTAGTCAATAGACTAAATTAATTACTAAATTTAAGTTTCCAAAATATGATATCACCCTCCACTTCTAGTTTTTCGCCAAGGAAGGTCAGCCATTAATGATGCATGCAGAATTTCACAACATCAATCTGAGAAACGAAAAGTTTGACCTTTGAACAATATTTATGATAAAGTGCCTCATATTATGCAAATTGATGCGATATATTATCCTGGATCCAGAAGATTTCTGAAATCAAGGGAGCATATTAATTCCTACCTGCAAAATAGACCATTTTCCTTCAAAGAGTTGAAAATCTCCTTCAATCATCTTGAATTCAATTTCACGCTTAATACCAGTAGGAAGAGTCTCCAATTCTTTCTCATAACAATCTACAATTCCTTTCGCATTGAATTTAATTCCAAATGCTATATTTTGCTGTCCAATCTGTTCAGGTAAAATGTATCAATAATAAATATAATTCAAGTCAAATACATTAGCAAAGAAAATACTTCAAATGATGTCAATTTTTAGTTCAGGTAACAGTAAAATAAAACATTCAGTGACATTAATTTGTAAAGGTTGCAACTCAGATGAAGTAAATTAGGTAAAACCATGGTTTGACCTTACCACAATGTAATCATATAAAAGGTTTGACGTTAACCCGAATCATTCATTGTAACCAAAACTATAATAGTACTATAAGCATATGGTCACACTCTCATTTCCAGATAAAATGCTGCACCAACGAAGTTTGTAATACATATCACTCACTAAAATTAGTATTCATGTATGTACGTATCATGCCATCATCATCACCCAAAATTGATGCCTAGCCTGCATTTGATTTTATACCAAAATGGAGCTTGTTGTCTAAAAATTCACTCTTGTTTTAAAAACACTTGTTCGATGCTTGTTTTCTAATAATTCATGGAACAACAAAAAGAAAGAACGAAGTACAAGACAAAGCTTTAACAAGTTGTTACTCGGTAAACATTCATAAGTGTCCTCTCTCTTGTTTACATAGCAATTTCCGGGCGGCTGGGTAATAAGAACCATGAGTTCCACAACAGAGAAGCAAAATAAACTATCAAGTAAAGGAAGATCCCTACGTAGCAACAGCAACACAGAAAGCAATTAAACTTCTATACATACTGCACAAGTCCTCACGAGGTTGTCCAATACAAATAAACTTCAGTAATGAAATAAGAAATACTCTAATTACGTCTCCAAATTAATAAAGAATAAAGGAATTTGATTCAGAAAATGAAAGCATGCCCAAAACAACCCTAGCACCTAATTTGAGATTAATCAAATCAGCACAATGCACCGTGAGCCAAACAGCCAAAAAATTGCAACTAATTTCATAAAAAATCAAACTTTAAGAACCCCATTTGGAGAACAACACGTGATAGAGAGGAACCTGCAAAAGACGGGCATAATTGTCACCCTTTTGGAGCAACTGGCTGACAGCTAGGCCAGGAATAAAATCAGCCAACCTCTCATAATCGGTCAAGATGTTCCAAATGGAAGAAAGAGAAGCTTCAATGGAAATCCTCGATTCGATCCTGCGCGAGTTCTTATCCAGCTTCGTCACCTCTATGCACACCCCATCCTCAACTAAGGAATCTTCCGACTCTTCAACCCCCACATGGTCGGGTTCTGAAGCAGCAGTACACAAGAAGGGTGTGCACTTGAAGGAGCAAGGTTTGGGAGTGGATAGTGAATGATGGGGCTTGAAATGAAAAGGGTGGAAGAAGAAGAGAGAGGAGTGAGTTATGGGAACGGAATTAGAAGAGAAGGAAGGGGGTGGTTGAGGGAATAGAAAAGCGGAGTGTGATTCTGAGGAAACTGGAATGGCGCGCATTGTTTCTGTGGTGCTCTCTTCTCTTCTCTACCATACTCTTTTTCTTGCAAAACGCAAAACTACGTGAGCCATGTTCTTGAACTTGTCGCCAACAAAACAAAAATCTTTACAACTTAACCCAACTATTTTTGTTATTAAATAATTAATTAAAAATACCACCTTCATCTATTACACTGAGGATATTAATGAATGCTTGGTTTTGATAAGAAAAATTGACAACTTATAATTTTTGTCTAATTTTTAATTCTGTATCATGAATTGTTTTTGTGTTTTATATTTTAATTAATTAAATAGTATTTAGATAAATATGTAACGATTAACGTTAAGTTGGACAAGAAAACACCGTATACAAAATTAAGTATTATATCAAAATTTGCAATTTTTCTCAATTGATACTAAAAAACCAAAATCAAATATGAAGAATTAAAAGTAAGCTAAAAAATGTAATTTTGTAAAAAAAACTTCATAGAAATCCAATTTCATATTTATTCTGTGTTTCTGTCACGAAACTTCTTTAATTTCTTTTAAAGTTATGGACAAATACTTGATTTTTTTAAGTTGTGGACAAATACTCGATAAGTGTCTAATTTCAATAATATTTCATATTAAAATATAAATAGTTATGAAAATTTATTAGTAATTTATAGATAAAATAATTTTTAATTTATGAATTTATACTTTTTATATTTTTTATGAGCTTTATTTGAATAAGAATATTTTATTATCAAATTTGGTGTTAATTACAAATTTATAAGAAGGATTGAAGATTTGGAGTAAAGAAAAATAATTTGAGCGAAAAAGAGAAAGTTGGAAGGTCCGAAAAAGATGGAAAGAAAGATTGAGTGTTTTTTTTTATGTTTTATCATTTAGTCCATTAACGTGACACATTAAACAACCTAACCCTATAAAACTAGAAATAGACTTGAAATGTTAATTGCTATTAGCGTCTGAGCTTCGTTCTAAGTTGTTATTATAATTATGCGAGGGATCGAAAATTAGAAAACATTCTTAAGGATTTTTTATATACGAGAAATCGATATAAATAATTTTTATATAGGCATAATCAAAGAACTTATAATTCACTGTTCCTTGTGGTCGTGGAATCGATATCTGTCCTTTAGAACAATTATTACTTCTGACAAAATGCACCGCCGTAAAAATTCATCAATACTTTATTCAAAAATTCGTGATCAATAGTCAACTTTTTTTTTTCTTAAATGAAGTTGACAAAATACACTTGCAACAACTTTTGGTCCATTATACACAAATATTTCTGGAAATGTGGGTTCACTTATTTTAATGCTCAATTCCTTAGCTAAGCCATCCAAAGGTTTTTCATTTCAACCATTGCATACACACATAGCTTAAAATTTGTTTATGTTTTGGCCTTACTAAGTAAATGATGTTGATTTATGTTGTAGACTCCATGGTTAGAGAACCTTCATGCTGTGTCTGTAGATTTCATTGATGGAATGGATGTTTAGAGGACCCTGAACACAGGAGACAAGAAAGTTTCATAGCCCTCAGAAGCCATGCAAGATTGCTACTAGTGAATTGACTATATAGTTTATCTTAACACTGAAATGCAGTACAATTTTCAAACTGTCAATTAATATTTTCAGTTGAAAAGGGTGTAGGGGTGTGGATATTTGCAGTGTTTATATGCGTCTGAATTATCATTGCTCTCGGTTGGTGCATTTTAGTGAACTATTGTTCTGAGAGATACAACAACATATCTTGTATTACCATTTACTAGACCAATGGAAAACCTTATTTAGTGCATGAGTAGATGCTTTTTCTCTCACCATTTTTTGGCTCTGCAATTTACATTTACTACTTTCTCATCCATTCAAAATGCCAACTTGAACATTTATATATCTAAGCACCGCCATGCTATGGAGAGATTTCAAACTTATTGTAACTCTTGATTTGCTTGATAAGTGTGCTAAAATATTTCATGGAAGCAAAACTCAAGCTAGGACCATGGTTTCCACTGCTGGGGGTTGAATCTTTTGCTGCTGGTTGCTTTCTTCAATCTCCCATATTTCAGGTAATGCTTCTTTGATATTGTGAATGCTATTCAGGGCATGATCAGCACCAGGCACCAAATCTGAATGCCCCAACTGCCACCAAGTAGGTTATTACTTGTTAGATTACATTGCAATATTGCATAACAAATGAACAGGAATGTTGAGTTATTTAATTTCTTCTATCTTCTCGTAAAATGCATAGATAGCAGACTAGAGCTTACTATAACAGTGTGAAGTCCAGCCACTTTTGCACTTGCAACATTTCTAACACTGTCATCAAAGAAAATCTGCAGAAGATAGGATAGAACTGTTATGAATTGATTCCTAGAGTTTTTAGAATGAGGGTAAAAAAATTATATAAATAACCATATAACATAAGTAATAATCCCATGTAGTTCTCAATCTTACCGTTTTCTTTGGATCCACATTAGAAGTCCGAATAGCAGCTTCAAAGGCTTCCACAGATGGTTTACAGAGGATACGTGTGTGGGAATTGAAACATCCACTCTCTGCTATATCCGTGAGAACATGATTATCATTCGGTAAATCCATGTATTGTTTGTGAGGATTAAGCGTTTCAAAGCATATGATGCCCTCGAAACAATCTTCCAAACCCATTCTGTTGAGAACTTTAACTGCATGTGCGTGATCTGCATTGGTGAATATCTGGAAATAACATTTTCAAGTCAAAGGATATTATGGAATGCTCTTCACTGAACAAATTTAAAATGTACAAGGTTTAACTTTTTTTCCTGACATACTATTTTACGTTGAGGCATGGAAATCAGAAGGTTCCTTAATACTGGATCAGGCTTCAGTTTCTCGTATGGTAACCTTCCATGAACGTAAGCATGAAACTCGTCATTGTCAAATTCATAACCAAGGACCTGAGAGGAATTATTAAATCAAATTAAGGCTTCAAATTAGAATTATTTATTCTTACAAATGATTCATTTTTGTCTCTTTTCATCCCATCATGGTTCTTATCTTATCTTTCTTTTCATTCCTATGTTTATCTATCTATCCTAGTTGTAGAAAACATTGTAGAAAAATAATTTCTCTTCAAACTACGTAAAACCAGTGAGTTCATATCATTGACAGTGAACCGATCAGAAGTATGATGAAGAGAAAAATGAGGCAGAACCAAATCTTCATACCTTCAATCCTGCCATAGTTGTCCCGTATTCTCTATACAAATCCAAGCACATTTTTGGCACTTCATTTTCTTCAATATGCAAGTGTTCTAGCATATACTCTGCAAAAGATAAAAGATTGGTTGACATAGTACTTGAATCACACATGAGATTACCTGAACATTAGAATATACACGATTTTATTATAATACTAGAATATGTACCTTGTATGTTCTTGCGACAAAACAAATTGAGACCTATGCTCAACGGGTAGAGAGTGTCATCCATATCTGTGACCAACGTTTGGAATTAGAAATCAGTTCCATTTTCTATTTTAGGGGGAAAACACACCATCATTAACCTTTATTTCCCTTTTGAAACAAGAAAAAATGAATTATTTAAGGTTTGCTAATTGTCCAACAATTTCAAATAAAACTGAGCCAATATTTCATTGGGCAATTTTCTAGCAGGCTGGAGGGAAGTTAAATCAAGAGGCAAAAAGGTTACTGAGTTGCACCAATCATACCAAAAAGCAAGCACTCGTACTTGACTCCAGCATTCCTGAGAGCAGTATCCATCTTAGCTGAAGTTCAAAATCTGCAACAAACTTCAGTAATAGCATAATGAACACTATATTTGCACTTTGATGATCTTATAAGAATATGAGCAACTGAAAAAGTATGAAATAGAACCAACTAAAACATGCATAGCTAACTAGTTTCAAAGCAGGAGTATAAAAGTTTAAGCATTAACTCACCAAATTTGATCAGAAGATAATACACAACTGATTAAGTAGATCACAGGATTACTAACACAGACGCCAAATGGTGAATTTATAGTTCGATACTCTCCACTGGAATCTGCTTGTTAGGAAAACAGCAAGTTAGTGAGTATTAGTCATTTCATGAGTTATGTTAAATAATCAATGCGTTGAAACATGCCTACCAATGTGAACCACATAAATAAACCTATTTAAAATAAAATCGTATCTAGACTTTATGAACATTAACATTAGTGAACAGAGATAAAAAACAAATGCCAATAAGTGGCAGGAAACTAAACGTAATAGTACCTTTACCCGAAAGTAAACTAGAGTGTTCCAATGTAATACCTCTACTGCACGAAATGGTGGTTCGTGGCTTACAAAATCTATTCATATATGCATATGAATTTGTAGGAGGGCCCCACCACTACGCATAATGTGCGAGGTGACAAACTATTTCTGAGGTGGTGAGCATCGTCATTTTTCAATTGTTGAGACTTTGTCATCTATCTTTACTTTTTCAGTCACTTTCTCTGCCATAACTGCTCCATTTTTCATTAAGTATTAGGTTCAATCCTTTAGTTAGGAGTTGATATTTGCAAACTTATATGACTCCATGCATGTTGACAAATGTGTTATCTCCACATGCTTCACTTGAAGAAAACTGGATAAATTGGTTCATAGGATATGTGGTGGTGGGCATGAGATTTTCATACCAAGGAAAGTGTAGAGATGAGGTTATTCGTTTAACTATGATGGAATATAACTATATATATGCATATATACAAGCATCATTGTTGTGTATGATTATAAATAAAGCATAAAGGACCATTCAAAAACTTATTAGTTAATGTCCTTTGCGTACAAAACAGAAGGCACCACCGTCCATGCATGTGACAATGTTAGGCTGGTAGTGGTAGAAGCCAAATCATCAGCACTAAAGAGGTGGTGGTTTATATTGCCACGGCAACATGGAATGGAGTAAATAAATCTTCCACGTTGGACCCACACAACTTTAACCCTTTTCATAATAATGACAAGTTTAATTGGTTAAGTTTCACAAACTACATTTGTATTTTCCTTATTTTATGCTTCATATTTTCATACATTTACAAAACTATGAAAATATATTTTTAAGCATCAATAAGGTATAAATAGATCTTTGTTGAGAGTTTTTTTCTTTTTTTATCATCATAATACATTAGAGATAAATAAGAAAAACTAACTTAGTTAAAGGGTATATGACTAGCTATAGACAATATCTTACTAATTATGTTTATACTTAATTCAATCCTACAAAACCAATAATTAATGTATAAGATAAGTATAAGGTAAGGATTGCACTTCACACGCGTGTATATATATATATATATATATATATATATATATATATATATATATATATATATATATATATATATATTATAATTATGATATCTAATCTCATACTATGGTGGATATCTATTATCTCTGTAATCTCACTTAAGAATAATGGAATACAAAGTCTTTCTAGTATCTCACTAAGATCTCTAGTCTCACCCTAGAAGGATTGAATACAAAGTCTTTCTAACGTCTCACTAGGATTTCTAATCTCACCCAAGAATGATGGAATACAAAGTCTCTCTAACATCTCATTAAGATTTCTAATCTCACACAAGAATGATGGAATACAAAGTCTATATAGCATCTCACTAGAATTTCTAATCTCATCCAAGAAGAATGAAATACAAAGTCTCTCTAACATCTCACTAGAATCTATAATCTCAACCAAGAATGATGGAATACAAAGTTTTTCTAGCATCTCACTAGGATTTCTAATCTCACCATTATGGTGGTTATTTATTCTCTCATTTCTCTCTATGTTGCTATTCTCACTTGCTTGTTTTTCTCTCCCTCAAAATTTTCTTTATACAGAGGATGAGAGGAATACTTCTTCATAAAGAGATTAATGTTCATTACATTTTCAAAAAAGAGCTACAATTCCAAAAAACTTTTGGAATGACCATCATTGAATATATTCAATGGATCAGTTATCAATCATTGATCATGGTCTCCCATTAAATTAAGGAGGAATCCCAACATTTATCTATGTGTAATACCTTATAAAACAAAACAAAAATTATGAAAAAAATGGAAGGTCAAATAACTCAGAAAAAGTTTGGAAATATTGTGCCAAGTAACAAAACATTTCAATAATCTAATTAGCATATTATAGCATATGAAGGTTTTAAATATGAAGATGTGAAAGAATTTGTCAAAGTGGCCCAAAGAATGGACAAGTTCTACTTCAATGAATGAGTGGGCTAAGGTGAACAACATATACATCTCATCTGAAGTGTTAATCATAACATCCCATGTGAAGTGTTTAATATAAATAAATAGAGCATGTTTGAAAATACTAGATGCTAATGGAGATGTCAAAATGGATTAAGATTAGGTTATTCGGATTAAGATGTCTTATAATTATATAGCTATTTTTTTCTAAAACTTTAATAAAAAAAGTCATATATGATATATTTATGCAAAATATCTATTTCAAATCTATAAAGCCGTAATTCTAATATAAATAGAAACAAAACAATTTTTAATCTCTAAAAAAAAATAGTTTTTGCTAAAATATCATGTTAATCTTGACACTTTCCTCTTAGGTTGTTTGTTGAACAAAACAATTTGAAGACGGCTTTTAAATAGGTTTTCTCTTCTTTTTAAAAGGTCTTCTCTCCTCATCTTTTATTTCTAATTTTTCTCTTGATTTTCGTATATGCATTGAAGGTAATATTTGTTAAGAATTTAAATTAAAACAAAATATAAAAAATTATTAGATACATATATTGACTTTAGATTTTAATAGAAATTATATTCACTGCTATCATGTTGTTTGTAAATATTTACATTTTGGACAAAACTTTCTAAAAAATTCTTCAATAAAAGTTCCTTCTCAAATTATGAAATATTGATTTAGAGTTTGTATAACAAAATCATACTTTGTAGGTTGTTAAACGTTATTTAAGTCTAAATCATTAATTGTTTTAAACAGATCATTTTTCTGGTAAATAAAAAAAATCTATGTTCCCTATTTTAGATCATAATGTTTGAGAATATTTTCAATTCCGTTATAACAAATTTAATGAACATTGTTACAGTTGAATGACTGATAAGAATATAAAAACTCTTGAAATTTGGAGGTTATGATGAACATATAGTTCATGTTTATTCTGTAAATAAAGATATAACAAACTAATCAATGTAATTGTGATAAATTTTGAAATCAGGTAGTTATTATCAATAATTATGTTTTTTTTTAATCTTTGAACTTTAGGAACACTTAAAATTTGATTTTTTTTTAAACTTGGTTTAGTATTAAACTTCAAACTTTATAATGCTTTATTCTAATATGATAACCTTAAACATTCATGTGTTGGAATGTGAGATGGAAAATTCACACAATATAACTTCAAGAGATAGTCTTTAAAAATGGAAGAGTCATATTACAACGAAGAGTGATGAAAAGTAATTAAAATAATAACATATATTTCATTAACACATAGCATAACAAGTTATGTAAAGAAACTTTCCATTAGTTAGGGAAAATAAATTTAAAATTTACCGTGTCTTAAAATTAGTTTTGGAAATAACTATTACCGCATAAAATAACATTAACCAAAACGGTTTTAAAATCTTCGTTAATTTAGATTTAGTTATAAATTAACAATTTATAACAATGAATTTAGAATTGTCGCTAATTCAGTAAATAATAAATAAAATAAAAATAAAAAAAATGGCGTAGGGAAGAACTCCAATGAGGGGCGAGTGGACGCGAAAATTGTGATCGGTGCAAAGTTGCAGCGCGGAGCTGATGCGTTTTCGGTAAGGTGTGACTGAGGCTGAGGATGAAGGTTGCAGTGTCACATGAGCTGGTGCTTTTCCGGTGCAGTGCGACTGGGGCGGGGTCGCGCGGCTAGAGTGATGGAGGTTTGCGAAGACGATTTCGCAATGTGGTGGAGGTTGCACAACAATTGGTTGCACGATGGTGATTTCGTGGTGTGATGGAGGTCGCGACTAGAGTGTGGTGACAGAGAGACGAATGCGTGATAGTTAGAGTGAGAGAAGTGATACTGAGAAGAATGAACACGAGACAAAATAGGAGAAGGAGACGCATGCGAGACAACACTTTTAAAAAAAATGTACATTTTTTAACGATGATTCCTTCCATAATTGTCTTTATATCTCTCCTAAAACAATTTTTAATGACGATTCTTCCCAAAATTGTCTTTATATATCTCAAGAACCGTCGTTAAAAATACAATATGATTACAAAATTGCCACAATTTTTTTAGAATAATTTTCTACTAACCGTCTTTATATGGAGTCATAATTTTAATATTTTGTACTTAAGCATGAGAATATATCATCATTCTAGTGCTAAACTTTATCATGGTAATTACATAAATATGTCGTTAATTATTACTTTTGATAGACCTAATTTTATAACGACAAAAAACTACAAGATGAACCTTATCGACCAAAAGCTTAATTTTTTTTATCTTTTATTGGCCCACCAAAAACTTCATAATAAAGATGAGACAGATTCTTCCTGCACAGTATCGATTTTAATCTGCACCTAATTTACCATTAAAATGATAAAAATAACCTTAAATGAAAGAAATATGTGAATTGAAAAATACTTCCAAAATCCTTTTCTTGAAATACATTTCTAGATTTGTATTTCCAGAATAAATTTTTGAAAATTTGAAATTATTTTTTATAATGTATTTCAAATTTTGTATTTCAAATTTTTTTTGGAATATATTTTTTGTCTTTCAATTTTTTTTTTTTACGAGATTTTAACTTTTGAATTATTTATTTTGTGTTTCAGATTTTCAAACATCAAATAGAGGATAATTTTAAAAATTTCAAAAAATACAGAGTACAGTTAAAATTAATATGTTGGAGGAAGAATTTCCCTAAAGATAATATCAAGATTCCCAAATAAAGAGAATAAAGCAGTTTTCCTCTTTTAGCCACAATTTGAACATTAGGACTAGGTTTGGAAAAAAACAAGTTCACATAAACTTGATCTTCGAAGCTGTTTTCAATAAAAAAATCCAATAGAATTAAATAAAATAAAGTATAAATCTTATATACCAGCTCTTTGAAACTAATACGAGGTTAAATTCTTAATAAATTAATTGTTTTTTTATGTGAGTCTTTTCTCCGATTATATAAGTAGTAGATTAATACTTAATGTCTTGTTTATTAGTGGACGTTAGATATTCAGTTAACTAAGTTAGTTCCGACCTCAAGTCGTTGGACAACGCTAGAGTCAATCACCACATTCGAGATATTATTCACTTTGGAAGTTGGTGTTACGTCATGGTTTTGTTCTTAGAAGACGTCTCGAATGGTGAAGGGAGGAAGAAGTATATAAACTGTTATTGACCTCAATTCTAAAAGATGTAAGACTATATTGACGGACGAAAATAGAAAGTATTTGTCAATTATGATATTCGAGGATGTTAGTATAGGTACAAATTAATAAGAACTGATTTTAAAATTCCTAGAATAATTTGTTAATCTCTATAAAAATATAATAGCAATAATATATTGTCAAGCATTATATTATAATTAAAAAAATAATCATACTTAATTCCGACATGGTTGTTATATCGAAGGTGAAGAAGAGGAGCATGAAGATATTTAGTTTGTTCTTGCTTCCTAGTTTGATGGAGAAGACAGAGGCCACGTACACGTGTTTGGTTTGGGACACATGAATTCAAAAGGAACCACCAAATTTGCATTGCCTCCATAGTGAATAGACTTACTATGACATGACGATTCTAAATCTCTTAAGAAAGTAATGGCTTCTTCCTTCAGGGACCTCACCAGACTCTTCAACGGTCTCTCCCTAATAGCCCATGAATTCGCCAACCGCTCTTTGCCCGCCACAACCGATAATTTCCAAACCCTAATCAAGAAAACCCTCCTTTCCGCCACCGATCTCACCGGCCTCACCAAAGGAAAGCTTCGCCAATTCCCCAACTCTCCACCCTCTGCAAACCCTACAGAGCACACTGCCTCTAGTTCCGTTGTTTTTTTCACCCACGCTAATCCTTCTCAATCTGATTCTACGCCGACGACCACAACACCAACAGTAACAAACGATGACGCTGTTGCCCATTCTCCTTCCGACGCATATAATCGGCAAGCTTCCGATGCAGATGTTTGTGCTGCGGAGGAAGAGAAGAGCGAGGTTTTGACTACTGCTGAAACGGTTAATCAAGGTGCTAGTGGGGAAGTGGCACCTTCGCCGCCGTCGAGGAAACGAAGGCCCCGGGAGAGGAAGGTTCCCGCAACTCCATTTTCTAGGGCTCTTGGGTTGGTGTTGTTTGATTTCGTTTAAAATTCATCACTGGGATACATTATCCGTTGCTGTGAATTGGGATGAATCGCATTTACTATTTCTAACTCATTTGTTTGTTATTATTATTATCCACCTGTAGGTTTGCTGGGTTAGGAGCAGGTCTTGCGTGGGGGACACTTCAGGAATCTGCCAAGAGGCTTGCCTTTGGTACGCCTATTTCGCAAGGCAAACAATCTGCACTTTCCCCGTTTTTGTCTGAAAAAAATGCGGAACGTTTGGCTCTTGCACTTTGTAGAATGCGTGGTGCGGCGCTTAAAATTGGGCAGATGTTGAGCATACAGGACGAATCTCTTGTTCCTGCTCCGGTAATTTGTCCTGCCTTTTATGTTTGCAGCTTAATTGGTGTCTAAAAGGCTCATCTTAAGTGTGATTGTTTGTAGAGTGTGAAGTAAGGGTGTCTTTTTATGACTTTATCCTTGCAATGTATTTAGTAGGTTAAGATTGCTGTTCTCTTTTGCTTTTAATTAAATGAAGGATGGAGACACGTTGCATGGTTTAAAGACAAGCTTATGATGTGCACATATTTATCTTGAATGTGCATCTTGCATATGTAATGGTGATAAGTTGGATTACTTGTTGACGTCTTCCTATTTTAGCTGAAGTTGAGCACTAAGGTTGCATTTAATTGAATTTAAATTCATTGCTATATTATTTCCAGTGATGAAAAATCTAAGCACTGGACCTTTGATTGAGTAGAAACAACTTCCAAAGTGTTCCACTGTGAATCATGTTCACAGACAAACCATTAGTCTCTAAATAAATGGTTTCACCCATCGATTTACTTGGTCTTCCCCTATCTCAGTACCTCTAGTCATAGAGTGTTAGGAACCAAGAATTATAAAGAGAAGAAAAGAAAGGTTTTTATTGAATAGAAAGAAAAGAACAAGAAATAGGAGAGCACTCTCTCCTTCAAGGGCTTCCCCTTCACAAAGAGCTAAAGCTCAATCTACAAAAATATTACA
>Ga0123342_1004350_pt1 | contig 21670 bp, 12 predicted proteins | sample Turbeawhitnodule_FD_89960 | JGI IMG/M metagenome (GOLD analysis project Ga0123342, IMG submission 89960) | Root nodule microbial communities of legume samples collected from Mexico - Turtle bean Mexico white nodule | ecosystem: Host-associated > Plants > Roots > Nodule | place: Mexico: Nepantla...
CTTATATAGGAAGGGAGAGACATAATTGGTTTTCACTTGTTGTCATGAAGACGCACAATTCTATAGCACATAAATTACAGTCGACTTAACCGAGTTAACTTAAATAAATTAAAGATAGTTAACCTTCTTTTGAAGGGAATCACAGTTTTGACAAAAGCTTCTACCTTTATCGTTAACATAAAGCTTTCGAGTCTAGGGCATCCATCGAGAAGCCTCTGAATAGAATTCTCATCCTCCAATCTGAATGGATAGAACTCAACATACCTCAGATTGCGCAAACAAATAGTTTCTGGAATTTTTCAACCCGCAGAAAAAGTTAAACAGAAACTAGTTAGACTGTCCAACGAGAACATGTTAGATGGAATGTATATAGAAGATGCCTCAGTTCTGTTATTGCCTGCATCAAGATTAAGACTAAGCTCCTTCCCCTTATAAGTAGAAAGTGCTTCAACCGTAGAGGACAACATTGACCTAAAATCCCGTATGAAATGTCCAACAAAATGTTGCGCATCTATCTTAAGATTTAAGATGGGTACATCTTCGTTTCGTTGTAGATGAATTCTATTTGCAAACATTGAAAAAAGGTGAAAGAGTCTATTACATGTACAAGAATTATCATTAGCAGGAAAAATTATGTTAATATTGGAAAGTTGCAAAAAAAGGTCCTTCAAGCTTTTGGCTAAGACTGTGGTGGTGACAGCTTCTTTCAAGTCAAAAAAAGAAAGAATAAGTAAGAGAACACATTCAAGAAGTGAACTTAGCCTATCAATATGGTTTTTTTCATCTTCTCCTCAATCTAGGGTTAGTCTAAGGATCTTTGCTCATGAAGGTCCTTCAAGGTCCTTCAATATTGGAAAGTTGCAAAAAAAGGTCCTTCAAACTTTTGGCTAAGACTGTGGTGGTGACAACTTTTTTCAAGTCCAAAAAAGAAAAAATAAGTAAGAGAACACATTTAGAAAGTGAACTAAGCCTATCAATACGGTTTTTTCCATCTTCTCCTCTGTCTAGGGTTAGTCTAAGGATCTTTGCTGATGAAGGTTCGGCCATTTCAAAGGATATGGTTTTCAACTTTAGGAACTTTGGAAACTCTGGAATGAGAAAATGGAAGAATTGAAAAGTCGCGGCACAAGACTTAGGGAGTGACTTTCTAAGTTAAGACTTAAACAAACGCCATTTGAACTAATTGTGCAAAATAACCCTAATAAAAAGTAGATTTATTTTATTAATTAATTTATTGGAAAAGGACCATGCTGACATTCTTTAACTTTATAAATGGACATCAAATATATATTTTCTGATTACTATTTCTATTTATGATTGTATTTAAATTAACTGTCAAAACATTTAAAAGTACAAATATTTTAATACTTAAGATGACATCATGTAATAATTTTTAATTCAGTTGCGAAACATTAACAGTGTGTAACTTATTACAGTTAGAAGACAAAATTACAATGGATTTATATAGATATTTTATAACTATTTTTTTTCTAAAATTAGAAAAAACATAAAAACAAGTTGAACAGTTATATAAATTTAATTATTTACCAATTATTGTCATAACATATGTAATTAAAGATAAACATTTAATTCATTAAACTCAATCATCTGTAAAATTATATTTTATAAGTACTGTAAATTTATTACTAGATTCATTTGATTTAAAAAAATTTAAAAATGAAATATAATTATAAGGTCAAAAGAAATAATTGTTACTTTGAAATTTTTGTGTGAAATATATTACACCTTTTTGCTTGCGCTATTTTGCAAACAAAATAAATTATTCTTTTACAATCAACTCTCTTACCTTCTTTCTATTTTCAAATTATCTATTAATTATGATGATAATAATAACATACAAATCATTTTTCAATCTTACATTTGTTATTTTTGCAATAATAATAATTATTATATATCTCTCAAATGTTATATAAAATTAAATATATAAAATTAAAAAATTAAATCAATTCAGGATATTATATTGGTATTCATCAGTCAAATATTTCTCATTTTATATATCTTTATCTTTTTACTCATTTACACTCTTTAATCTTGATTGGATTAATTGGTTCCCATATATAATTTGTTGTTCAAATCCAAAATTTATCACTTGTAATTTTAATTTAATTTGTGAAAGAATCTTAAGAACACATCCTAAAAAGTGCATTGTTAGTAATTAGTTTCCTATTAAATGACTCATTTATTAATATTTTTCAAATTTTATAAAACACATGCATTATATATATGTGTACAAATTTTCCCAAAATATATTAATAGCTATGAATTGGTATATTAAAAAAGTATATACAATATGTTTTCTTTGTTTAAAAGAGAAATAGAGACTCAATAAGATTTGTGCATAATAAAATTGTCGTGTTTTGAAGCAATTCAATCCAAGTGAGTGAGGATGTAATTATAAAAAAATTATTTATTACTTTACATTAAAAATTTGTAGCATATAGTATAGTAGACTAGAGTTTTCATAACCATTTTCTAAAACTGTCTTACATACAATTACAATATTTAAAGAAGGAAATAGAATACATCTAGACTTTACAAAGCAGTAGTACAATGGAATAGAAAACTCATATCCTACTTCACACCAGCACTGATCCAAAAGTTCTTGATATTCTCTTAAAAACGTTTTTGGTAAAGTAATATTATCTTTTTGAAAAAAAAAATCACAGTCTTTATATAAACTTTAAGAAGTAGTTAAAACTATTAATTGAAGTAAATATCAACATTTAAAATTAGTTTGAAATTCATAAGAAAATTATATTTAAAAAATAGTTGATTGGTTCTAAAATACACTAATTGAATTATTTTTCTGTTAAAAATTTCATATAAAACAACCAGTTCTTTTATAGTAATAATTTTTAATTCAATTGCAAAACATTAACCGTGTGCAATTTATTATAGTCAGAAGATAAAATTACATTGGATTTATATAGATATTTTTTTAATTATTTTTTCTGAAATTAGAAAAAAACATAAAAACAAGTTGAAAAGTTATATAAATTTAATTATTTACCAATTATTGTCATAACATATGTAATTAAAGATAAACATTTAATTCATTAAACTCAATCATCTGTAAAATTATATTTTATAAGTACTCTAAAGTTATTACTAGATTCATTTGATTTAAAAAAAAATTAAAATGAAATATAATTATAAGATCAAAAGAAATAATTGTTACTTTTAAATTTTTGTGTGAAATATATTGCACCCGTTTACTTGCGCTATTGTGTAAACAAAATAAATTATTCTTTTACAATCAACTCTGTTTCCTTCTTTCTATTTTTAAACTATCTATTAATTATGAAAATAATAACATACAAATTAATTTTTCAATCATACCTTTGTTATTTTTACAATAATAATAATAATTATATATTTCTCAAATGTTATATTAAATTAAATAGATAAAATAAAAAATTGAATCAATTCAAGATATTATATTAATATTCATCGGTCAAATGTTTCTCATTTTATAATTGATTTTATATATCTTTATTTTTTTACTCATTTAAACTTTTTAATCTTGATTGGATTTATTGGATTCCCATATATAATTTGTTATTCAAATCCAAAATCTAGTACTTGTAATTTTAATTTAATTTGTGAAAGAATCTTAAGAACACTTCCTAAAAAGTGCGTTGACCATATATATCAGTATTAAAGAAACAAAGATGGTACTATTTTTTATTATTTTCCTATTAAATGACTCATTTATTAATATTTTTCAAATTTAATAAAAACATGAATGATATATATGTGCCCAAATATTCCAAAATATATTAATAGCTATGAATTGATATATTAAAATAGCATATATTATTAGAGTGTGGATGAAGGATAGGAGTGTGAAAAAAGATTATGAGAATAGTGTAGAAGAAGGAGACTTGTGAAGATGAAAAAGATGAGTATGGATGGAGGATATGAGTTTGGATGAAGGATATGAGTGTGAAAGAAGATTAAGAGAATAGTGTGGATAAAGGAGACTTGTGAAGATGAAAGAGATGAGTGTGAGTGAAAGAGATGAGTGTATAAAGAAACTTATATAGGAAGGGAGAGACATAATTGGTAAGTGAGGAGATTTGTCGTCTTTAAATCCGAACCTTCGGATTAAAAATAATCAGTGGTTTTCATTTGTTGTCACAAAGACGCACAATTCTATAGCATATAAATTACAGTTGACTTAACCGAGTTAACTTAAATAAATTAAAGATAGTTAACCTTCTTTTGAAGGGAATCACAGTTTTGACAAAAGCTTCTACCATTATCGTTAACATAAAGCTTTTGAGTCTCTGAATAGAATTTTCATCCTCAATTCTGAATGGATAGAACTCAACATACCTCAGATTGGGCAAACAAACAGTTTCTGGAATTTTTCAACCCGCAGAAAAGGTTAAAGAGAAACTAGTTAGACTCTCCGACGAGAACATGTTAGATGGAATGTATATAGAATATGCCTCAGTTTTGTTATTGTTTGCATCAAGATTAAGATTAAGTTCATTCCCCTTATAAGTAGAAAGTGCTTCAGCCGTGGAGGACAACATTGACCTAAAATCCCGTATGAAATGTCCAACAAATTGTTGCGCATATATCTTAAGATTTAAGATGGGTACATCTTCGTTTCGTTGTAGAAAAATTCTATTAGCAAACATTGAAAAAAGGTGAAAGAGTCTAATACATGTACAATATTTATCATTAGCAGGAAAAGTTAATTCAATATTGGAAAGTTGCAAAAAAAGGTCCTTCAAGCTTTTGGCTAAGACTGTGGTGGTGACAACTTCTTTCAAGTCAAAACAAGAAAGAATAAGTAAGAGAACACATTCAGGAAGTGAACTCAGCCTATTAATACGGTTTTTTCAATCTTCTCCTCTGTCTAGGGTTAGTCTAAGGATCTTTGCTGGTGAAGGTCCTTCAATATTGGAAAGTTGCAAAAAAAGGTCCTTCAAGCTTTTGGCTAAGATTGTGGTGGTGACAACTTCTTTCAAGTCCAAAAAAGAAAGAATAAGTAAGAGAACACATTTAGGAAGTGAACTCAGCCTATCAATACGGTTTTTTGCATCTTCTCCTCTGTCTAGGGTTAGTCTAAGGATCTTTGCTGGTGAAGGTCCTTCAATATTGGAAAGTTGCAAAAAAATGTCCTTCAAGCTTTTGACTAAGACTGTGGTGGTGACAGCTTCTTTCAAGTCCAAAATAGAAAGAATAAGTAAGAGAGCACATTCAGGAAGTGAACTCAGCCTATCAATACGGTTTTCTCCATCTTCTCCTCTGTCTAGGGTTAGTCTAGGGATCTTTTCTGGTGAAGGTTCGGCCATTTCAAAGGATATGGTTTTCAACTTTGGAAACTTTGAAAATTTTGTTATGTGAGAATGGAAGAATTGAAAAGTGGGCACAAGGTTTAGACAGTGACTTTCTAACTTATAGCAAGTAGTGAGATTAGGGTTTTATGACTTAAATAAAACACCATTTGAACTGCACAAAATAATCTTAACAAAATGTACATTTGACTTGAGCAAGACTGTTCACCAACACCTTCCTCTTCTCCTCCTCTGTCCTCCTCTTCTGGCCATCGAAGATCTCCATTACTGATCCGATCATGCTCCTCACCGTTCCCAACAAAAAGAGCAGATTCTTCAACATTCGTTTCTGAGGAAGAAACGGTATCGGATGAATCTTCCCAGGCCAGTTTTTCTTTGCATCCACAACCAAAACAACCGTTGGGTTACTCCTCAACTAGGATGTTGCACATATGATCGTTAATCTGCATTATTCTCACTCATCTAACACTTCCAAAGTTCTGGACTCTTTTCAACCTAGTGTATTCTAAGACCTCCCATGTGAGAGAAGCTTCGTCAATAGAGACCACCGTTACCGACTTAGAGAGCTCTTCAATCACTTTAGTAAAACAGTCCGTAACACCTTACCCAAACAATTCTATGGCTAGCACTACAGTTAAAAAGCAAATTTATTTTATTAATTTATTTATTGGAAAAAGACCACATTCTTTAACTTTATAAATGGACATCAAATATATATTTTATGATTACTATTTCTATTTATGGTTGTATTTAAATTAACTGTCAAATCATTTGAAAGTACAAATATTTTAATACTTATAAGATGACATCATGTAATAATTTTTAATTCAGTTGTAAAACATCAAGAGTGTGTAACTTATTATAGTTAGAAGATAAAATTACATTGGATTTATATAGATATTTTTTTAACTATTTCTTTCTTAAATAGATAAAATTAAAAATTAAAAGAATTCATGATATTATATTTGTATTCATCAGTCAAATATTTCTCATTTTATAATTGATTTTATATATTTTTATCTTTTTACTCATTTAAACTGTTTAATCTTGATCAGATTTATTGGTTTCTCATATATAATTTGTTATTCAAATCCAAAATTTATGACTTGTAATTTTAATTTAATTTCTGAAAGAAGCTTAAGAACTCATCCTAAAAAGTGCATTGAGCATATATCAGTATTAAAGTTGTTACTCATTTTTTATTAGTTTCCTATTAAATGACTTATTTATTAATATTTTTCAAATTTTATAAAAACATTATTATATATATCTGCACAAATATTCCAAAATATAATAATAGCTATCAATTGATATATTAAAATAGCATATATCATATATTTTATTTGTTTAGAAGAGAAATAGAGTCTCTGATAAGATTTGTGCCTATATTATCACTCAAAAGACTCTTTCTTGGACCTCCTTCTATATATCCAACAATGAAAAAGTCACTATATCTCAATTTTTCTTATATATAATGTTAAAAATGACTCACTACATTTACTACAAATAAGGCTGTTTAACTTTAAAATTGTTTATATCTTTCCAAAATGAAAGAAACTCACTTTGATTTTATGGGAGTTTGAGATTAAGATATAATATTGATTGTATTGAAATTTAACTTTTTTTTTATTTCTTTCACTATATTCATATGATAGTATTAATTTTTAGTTGAGAAAATAGTTCTCTTTATCCTAAATACAAAAAATTGAAATCATTATTCATCTATCCACATAGCAGTCTTTATATAAACTTTAAAAAGTGGTTAAAACTATTAATTGAATAATTATCAACATTTAAAATTAGTTTGAAATTCATAAGAGAATTAGATTTGAAAAATAGTTGATTGGTTCTAAAATAGACTAATTGAATTATTTTTCTATTAAAGATTTCACATAAAATAATTAGTTCTTTTATCGTAATAACTTATTGCAAAGACAAAAAACAAAATAAAACAAAGCTTTTTTAAATCATTTAGAAAACAAGTGCAATTCAATCGGTTGTCACGACAAATCAACTGGGATGAAAAATTTGCTATAGTCACCAGACTTTGAACAACAACTTTTTCAACTGATTGAAAGCTCAAAACAACTGATTAAAATTCACACAACTTTTTAGAAAACATTTATTTTAAAAGAGATTAAGAATCAAGTGAATTGGATCAATACTATATGTGAATTGACAACTCAAAATCAACTAAATAAGACACACAAACACATTAGCAGATTTTTCGAGTCTTCAAAGTAAATTTGGAAGTACCAAAACATCTTGTTCAACAGATACTTATAAACAAAGATAAGTGTTTAAAAGACAAGACTTTCAACTCACCACAAAGGAATTAGATTTTATGATCTCTTTATTTGAGATAATTTTACAAAGTGAAAAATTTACAAAATAACCTCTACTAAAAAACTAACATCCATGGTCTAGGGAATTTATACAAAAATATTAAGAGAATATTTACATATAGAGTATTGGCATGCAAAGTTGATGTATATTTGGAAAGTTTGTATGGATCAATGAAACTAAGTATATAGGCCTTGAAAAAGGACCATTGAAAGCAAACATAGATCCTCCACCTTGTGCTAGTGCTTTATTAGAGTTGGTATGTAGGTATTTTATGTTGACACATTTTTTATAACACTTAATCTTCTTTATGTTTCTCTTCTGAACATCATTTTCTCATACTTTTGTCTCTAACTTGTTTCAAAAAAAATAAATGTGAGTTAGCCAATTAATTTATTTTTTTTAATGAGTTAAAGACACAGAGATGGAATTAAAAGTCACGCCATTATATTTAACACTAAAAATCAAATAACAGAATATTTATATAAAAATAAAAACATTTTTAACACTTAATAGAATAATTTTTTAATAAAAATTTAATTAAAAGATCTAAATTTACTTAAAAATTAATTAAAGGTTGTTATAATGATTCACTGGAGATTGAAGGGACGAGTGATTGGTACATGGGACGTTAATAGTGCTGCTGACAAATATATATTCTGATTATATATGAATATATGCTTTAAAGAATTTTGACCAGAAGTTCAACATATTTAATGGAAAATATACTGATGGCAAAAAAAAACCAAAATTTAAATTACTAGTCAGAAATCCACGCTTTAAGATTTGGAGTTTTTTTAATTATCTAATTTTTTATATGAGATATAAATCTATTATTTATTGAAGGTATATAAACATATTATTATTAATAATAAATCATTTCAAAGAAGAATTACAAAAGCCCCAAATGTCTGAGTCCTTATATCACATCTTAATTATCGAGTTATGAAAGTTAAAAAAACACTTATTTGTAAAATTCTTCTTATCTTAATATATAGTTTTGCTAACAGTGGATTCAAATGCATTGTACTTCAATTCCAAGAGACAATAAGCAAATAAGCACTTATATTTATATTTAATGTAGGTAAGAAGAAAATATACAACATTTTTTAACCAAATTTATATGAATTCTGATATGACTGAAATATGTAAATATAAGCAAAGGTAATTTTTTTTTATATTCAAATAATTGTTATTGAACAAAGTTATAAAAGCTCATTTAGTTTATTTCATTTGTTACTCTCTTTTTTTCAAATTTGTAAAAGTTTATTTAGCTTTTTTTCATTTGATAATTTTTTTCTGCATTTAAATTATATAGACAGAATGCATAGCTCTCAAGTGATGACGGGTAATGTTATATGGCCTTTTTTAAACACGAACATATCATGTTCAATGTACAAACAATTTGCGTCAAAATAATTGTTTTTCTTCACTAATTAGTTTTAAATCATTTTTTTCATCAATTAATTTCAAATTATTTAATTTATTATAAAAGTGTAAATGAACTTCATACAACTACAATATCAACTATAATGGTACTTGTTATGTTATCTGTTTCTTTTTCATCTAAAATGTGGTTCATATTAAACTAAATAATTACATTGATGCAACAAATGAGATTATATCTTAAACAGATGACATCTTATACTACTTTTTATGATTCAACATTTTTTTGAATCAATTTTACTCTATGGTTATTAGAAAAAGCCATGCATCACACTTCTAACCATCGTAAATTCTTTCAGAAAAAAAAAGGCCAATTACTAAAAGAGATCTTTATATCTTACATTTTATTCATTTTCATATTTAATTATTCAAATGTATTCTTTCAAAAATTCAATTTAATTATTTATATTTTTAAAATGATACCAAAATTATCCTTTTATAAGTTTGAAATTAATTCCATCAATAATTTAAACATGTTTAAACTCTACCAAAAAACACATTTTATAAACTTTTTTACTACATATAATGACAATTTTTAATCTCTGCTATAATTGAAAAATAAAAGCTCACTTCTTCCTGCTTCACCCTCCCTCAATGCACCACCATCTTCCCAATAATTAAGTTTGATTCAGGCTAGTGTTTCACAAATCCAATCCAATCCGAACCAAATTGATCCGCAAACACTCTAATGTAAAACTAAAAGTTTCAATTAGACATAGGTTTTCTAGCTAAAGGTTAGTTCTTTCCTACTTCCAATTGTCTTGTAATTTCTTGGTTGGATAGTTGCTGAAATGGAAAGACTCAAAACCCTACTTGCATAATAACATGAACAATCATATCATGTTTCGGTATACACAGGTTCATAAAAGTTTCATGTGGTCTTGAATCAGTACTTACAATGCTTGCTGGTGTTCTAATTCCTCAATTAATCTCTAAGGAAGGCCAATAGTTTGTTCTGTTGTTTCCCATATCTTGTGATTTCGGTAGCTTTGTGAAAGCAACTTGTAGTTCCGCAACAAGTCTTGAGTACTTGCTGTCTAAAATATTATGACAAAAGAATACAAATTGCATGCGGAGAAGGAGAGCAGATTGCAGAAGTTCTTTATTTTCTTATCTCACAAATTTTTTAGGAGCCTTTAATGCTATCTTTCAACCAGACAATTTATGTGCACATCAGTAGAACCAGAAAGTCTGAGATGCTACTTCTGGTGTCGACTGATGTATTACTGAATGTCAAGATCTAGAAACAAGTTTGTGCATAGGGCCTACACACCAGGATATGGTTCCACTGAAAAAAATGATTTGGGTGTTTTTCTTTAGCTCTTTCTTAGTGTCCTATATATACACAAAAGAGATCATATACATTTCAATCTGAAAATGCACAATGAACCTACTTCCAGATAATGCAGAACCAAGTTTTGCCACTATAGACATATCATTAACTCATTAAGAACTACATCCAAAAAGCTAAACAATTCTACATATAAATTTCAGATAGAACTTCAAAATGTACAACTGATGTGTAAACTTGTCTTCACAAAGAAATAATGATAAAGAGACAGATTATAACAGAAGATATAAAGCAGCATAAATGTCACAAACATATTAGGAACCACTCCTCCACCCAATGAAGAAAAAATAACAGACCATTGTATTCACAATACGCCAAATATTGCTTAATCTGTTTCTTCCTTCCTATTACACACAATTAACAGGTCTAAGAGCAATTGTTGAATTACAAAATCCCATGGTGATTTTCCTAATGAAGACTTAGAAAAGGCTCTTTCTCCACCAAAAGTTGATAACATGTGTCCAGCTTTCCAACAAAATTAACTTTCCTAAGTTCCTGTTCGTCTACTATAAAGGTTATGATAGTCTGTCTTTATATGATATTTTCAAGCCTGTATGTTTAAATAGCCTATGGAATGAAAACTACAAATCCTATTCCTCTGAGGTTGTTCTTAATCACATACATGATCACTAAAATTAGTAGTTAGTGCAAAAGATGCTGAAATTAATTCCAGGTCCAAACAGTAGTCATGATTGGATGAAAAGCAAACAATTCAAGAATAGGAGTTGCATGATGTAAGCTTGAACGTCTTCCACAATTTGGCACGAATATATAGATAACAATGAGAAGTTCCAAAGAACTGAACTATAAATACTTCTGATTCTAAAAGTCAGAAACTTAGTAATAGAGTATACATCATAGAGATGAGAAAACCAAAATCATGCACTCGTTACTATTGTGAAGTCCTCTGCTCTTGTAATGAAAAGCTTCAAACTAAGGAGGCAAAATAAAAGAAAGAAACATGTGCTTATTAATAGAAAAATCTTGGAAGGGTAGCTACAACCTATAGGTTCAAATTCCCACGTTCAATATAGTATACTTCCATACAACAAATTTCTCCTACATAAAACAAATTGATGAACTAATCGCTCTCCAACCAAAGACCGATTGCAGTCACATGAAAGACACTCACTTTTAACCAAATTTAAATCTATTCAAGCAACTGTTGAACTATTAATAACCTAAAAACTAACATTCTCTAGAAAACTTGCTTACACTTCTACAGACAGGTTCATCAATCAAAGAGTGACCAAATCAGAAAAACATCTAAATTGAAAGCTCTCTCATTAAGAGTATATATCTAGTAAGCTATCATCCATTTACCTAGTCTATTACTACTAAAAATCTAAGAACAGAACACTCTTACACAAAATATTAGCCCACAGGTGTTAATTAATACTAAATCATAGAACAGAATACTTTTACACAGAAAATTGGCTTTAAAGTGTTATAACTATGAAAACAATTTCTTCATCTGCAGTTAAATTGTATGTTTATCAGTTTTCCACAAAATACGTTAAGGAGAAAGATTCATCGCCTGTCGTAATTGTGGGCATTTTATAAAATCCCATTTCTTTCTAAATACAATGTGACAATCCTCCGAGTACTTCTTGAAGGAGAGTATCCTGTTGCAATGTTTCGGTACAGACATCCAACCATCTCTCTCGAGAGCAATCTTTTCCAGAGACTTTCCATTCTTTAAAAAATATTCTACCAGCTTGAATTCAAGTTCCCCACATTTAAAATTATTCATTTCTATTACCTTAAGATGTTCAACAAAAGATAGCGGAAGAACCCGCGTCAAAACAGAGTCAAATTCGTTATCTTCACCAAAGTAGTTGTCAAACACCTGTTCATACAAAGTATATAAGGGACTGCAAATTCATAGTATTTAGCCAGAACACCAAAATATCAAACGCCACTTACCTCACTGAAAACAAGCACTTCGAGGTTAGGAGAATTTTCAAACAAATTCAACAAAACCTGCACAATTCCGTGACGGGGAAAATAGTGACAATAATCAGGGATAAGCTTTAGCTTGATCAGGTTCCTGAAAGTTGGCATGACTGGTGGGGAGAAATAGAGAGCCTTCAAACATAAAAAAAAAAAACATGAATTAGATAACAACAAAGGTCAAGTCCTTCTATTAACACTTGAAGGAAAAGGCTTGAAAGTCAAGTCCAAGGCAACAACATTTGGACACTGCAATTACAACTACGTCGACCACATTTATTGCCAGTGTCCAGCTTCACAAAACATCAAGGATCACAACAAAACTGCGACCCAACCTCAATTTAAAGCCTTGGTCAAGCCAAATTAAACAAGACAGACAACAAAAAAACACACCTTCATAATGTTCTCGGACAAACTCAGCGATTTCACATGTTGCAACTCACCAAAAAACGCGAAAGCATGTTGAGCGCGTGAAAAAAGCTCATCCACATCTGCCACCTGAAACATAAATCCAGCTTCTATCACAGCCTCATCAATAGAGACGAGGCTTTGACTTATATGTACTTGAAGCACATGACCAGTAATGGTCAAGGACTTCAGATTTGGGGAATCTAAGGTAACTTTGTGTCGTCCCTCAAGAGAGCACAACAAAGTCTCAAGACTATCCGACTTCACAAAAACATTGAACTCTGATTCAACTTTCTCATCCCAGAAAAGCATCAGACATTTCAGGGAGGGACTCGACACACGAAGAGCTTCAACCTCCACGCCCTCTTCACTCTCACTCTCATTCAAAGACCTCATAATCAACACAAGATTTTCGAGAGAAGGGCACCCTTGGAGAAGCCTCTGAATAGAATCTTCGTCCACCAATCTGAACGAGATCAAGTGAAGATACCTGAGGTTCGACAACCAAACAAATTCCGGAACATTCCAACCCACACTAAGGTTTAGATGCAATCCAACTAGAGTCTCAGATGAAAACATTGCAGGTGGGACAGTAACACAACATGGCACAGTTGTTTTATCCATTTCAACAAAAACATTGATCTTTTCGACCCTGTAAGTAGAAACTGCAGCAGCGATGAACATCAACAATGACTCAAACCCAAATCGGAAACTCTCCACGAAATGCTTGACGTACAGTCGAATCCTTCTAATGGGTGCCTTGTTTCGCTGTTCAAGCACTCTAACACCGAACCTTATGAAAAGCTCAAAGAGTCCATGGAAGTCAGAAGCATCGTCATTTACACAAAAATGTAAATTAATTTCCTGCAATGAAAGAAAAAGGTGTCTCCATCTAGAGGACAAGATTGAGGTCACTGCAGCTTCCTTCGTGTCCAAGCGTGAAAGGATGTGAAGAAGAACACAATCTGAAAGAGCACTTAACCTATCAGTGCTATCATCATCGCTCTCTGGAGTTATTTTAAGGGCTTTTCTCATGGGAGATTCGGCCATTTGAATGTGTGGGTTTGGAATGTGCAATTGAAAAGGAACTGAGAAAGCATTAGGAAACACAGAAAACACAACCTGTGTGGCGGTTAGAGAATGGATGAAACCCCCTCTTTGATCTTCTCTCACAATATTTTCTTCCTTTCAAAACCTAATTAATGGGGTTATGTTAAGGGTTCTAACAGCTACAATGGGAAAGGGGAAATATAAACAACAATTTTTTAAAGGGATAATTATCTAAATACAATAGTATATCAAATATTAGCACATTTAATTGTATATATTTAGAATTTAGAATTTAATTTAATTATATAAATACAATAGTATATCAAATATCATTGTCATAAATTATAAGCCTTTGTTGGAACACCCATAAAAAAGAGAAATAAAGGAAAATTTATTTATTTTATAAATTTATATAAATAATTAACAATTTAATGTAAATTAAATATTTATATTGTTGTTTAATTTCACTTTTAATAATAAATTATTATTATTACTACTGCTAATAAACACTTGTTTATCCAAATTTTTATGATAATTAAAAAAATAATATTACAATTTATATTAAAGATATGTAAAATTGTATACTTAGTATTATAGACTTTCTTTTGATGTTATTGAATCAAATTTAATGGATTAAACACAATTAACATTTAACTATTATGACCAAATTATTGTGTTTCTAACATTGAAAATTTAGGCCAATGATATAAATTCAATATTTAAGTTAATATTATATATGCATTTGCATTTAAAGTTTTGAATAATATTAGTAGTTATATTTTTTAAATATTTCAACAAAAGAGAAATATGGGATTTAATTTTAAAAATAGAAATATTATTAATAATATGGTAAGTAGGTGGACAAAAGAAAGTAAAAGAAAAAACAACAATGAAATATAAAAATGAATTTTAAAATTGTGAAAGGTACTCCAAGGAACTTTCGTGGTTTGTCTGAGTTTCTTTCATACTTTGGGTTACAGTGATTTTGTTTTGAGTTCTTCCCACAACTACAAGTGAACGAGTACCATTGAACCTTGGCAACACGTTTCAGTGAAAAGAAAAGGATATGAAGCGTCTCCCATCACACGACATATCTTACGCGTCCTTGCACCGTCGTTTTCTAGAAAGTGTGTTCTCGTTCATGAGGTTGCTCCGCCGTGGGCCAATGCTCGTCGCAACCGCCAGTAACTAACTATGTGAGGTTTTTTTGACGTGGCGTGCACCATGCAGACATCATCGAGAACACGGACTCGTTCTCATGGTTGAACTAATAATGCACTCTCTGTCGGTAACCACCAAGGGGAACGAACTAGTCACGATGGTGTCACGTGTGGTTTGCGCGTTGCATGCTAAAACCCACCTCTGACCCACAATAATGATGATGCATCGTCTTGTAGGTTAGTGGTCTTCAAGAAAAATAAGAGATGAAGTAGAGAAAGATGAAGGCTAATTCAAATGACACTAGTAGACATTGCAAAAGTTGGGACAATGGAAGATTTATTATTTTTGTGCTCATACTATACCCACTAAACAAAAAAATATTTTTGAGAACTCAAAATAATAAAATTTTAATAACATCTGTTTTCTTTTTTCATTTAAAAATTTAATATATATTATTATATTATTAAAGTGGGTTGTAGAATGGATGTAAGGAATGGTAGAGTATTATTTTCCTCTAAAGAAAATATAAAGTATGACCAAGTAGTACTTATAGTTTAGAATTCTATTTTTTTTATCAACAAAAGTTAATGTTCAGGAGTGTCTCAACCCTTATACAAACACCAAAATCCTCACCACCTAACTAGTTATTCCATAATAGCTTTACAAGATTCAGAATTGGTTAAGAGTAAAGCTAACAAAACCTATAGTAAGAAAGGCCTAGGCTTCACAAGCTCAGCCACCACTGCCCATACAAAACAAAATTATGCAGCAAAACCTTCATAATTATTTAACCAACAATAAAAGAGGTACTTGGTTTAATTCCTTGGCCCGTAATTAATAGTCTTGTCATGTTCTCCCTCGCCTCACAATCATCTCACAAAGAAACATCACTGCACCTTTATGCTATAAAAAACCTATATACCAAATTTTTGAAAACTCAATGCCACCAATACCTAACAAGATAGCAAAGCAAAGACAAGGTGAATCAAGTTTTTAAACCTAACAGATTATTTAGTTATCATGTTAATGCAAATTAATAGGGATAAAATTCAATCAGAGAAAGAGAAGTAGGTATTCCTTACTTTGTGTTTCATCCATGCCCAAGATTGTACTTGTGCTAAGGGAAAGATTTCCTTAGCATCAATCTTTGCTTGATTAAAAATAACTTTGTTCCTATGTTTCTAGATGCACCAAATCAGAGAAACCCATAAACTTTTCCATAACTTGTTACCCTATTTGTTAAAGCACAAGCATGAAAATTGATCAAACTGATTAACCATAACATTATGGTTCACCGTACTAACCCCAAGCTACCTATTTCACATATTTCATGCAGAATTTGAAAGGGTACACGTAATGAGGATGTGTGGAGTTGACTCTTCCTCTCTTCCACATAGAGGACATGATGTATCTCTCCCCTTTTGTGAAGGTTCTGCTTAGATTCAAGAGATGGGAAAACGAGCCAGATATACTCCCATAACCATGACTTGCTAGCTTTGAATATGTGAATTTTACCTATAAGGGGGGGGGGGGGAGGTCATTCCATAGCCATAAATCCTCTTTATCTGAATGAAGGGATACCTGCAATATATTTGTCATGAAGTCTTCTACCATAGGTTTTCCCCATTCGAACCAAACCCTTCTCCAGCGAAAAACCCATTCACAAACCTCTATGGACCATTTTTCGAAACTAGTAATTGGTTTATCTTCCTCTAGGGGTCTAGGATATCTCTCTTTGAGCTGAGTATTGTCTAACCACTCATCTTCCTAGAATTTAAACTTTGAGCCATCTCCCACCTGCCAAACCATATTTGAATTGAACCATCTATTTCCCTGATCTAAGATGCTTACTTTGGATAAATCCTTCCACCATCTAGATTTGTACTTATTTTGAATCGATGTATTTAAGTTTAACACCCTCCAAGACCCGTACTTCAATTCTAAGACGTCCTTCTATAGGCCAACCTCAAGGAACCCCATTCTTCATAACCATTTTACCAAGAGAGCCTTATTAAATATATCAATGTGTCTAATATCAAGGCCACATTCCTCTTTTTGTTTGTATATGTTCTCCCAACTACACCAAGCGATTTCATTGCCTTTTACATACCATCCCCACAAGAAGTTCCTATGTAGCTTTATGATTTCCTGCACACACCAATCAGGCCTTTAAAATATGATAAGAAGAATAATGATATAGCATTGATAACAGATCTTATGAGGCAAACTCTTTCGGCAAAAGATAAGTTTTTACCTTTCCGCACTGAAAGTTTTTTTCTTATCTTTGATAACACTGACTCCCAAAAGGAACATCTAGATGGGTTACCACTTACAGGTAGGCCTAAATAGGTAAAGGGTAAGTCCATTAGGCTACAATGAAGGATTTCGTAGTACATATTGACCAAATTCCTATCCCCACAAACTGCACCTAGTGTACTCTTGTGGAATTTTACTTTGAGGCAGAACTTAATTCAAAACATCTTATCATAGCCTTAATAGCCATAATACTTGCATACTTGATTCATAGACAAATAAGGTGTCATCTACAAACTGGAATAAATTGACCTTCACCTTCTTGTTTCCCACTTTAATTCCCGAAAATAGATTTTTTCTGGTCGCTTAGTTTACCAACTCGGATAGGCCTTGTGCCACGATTAAACACAAGAAAGGTGCAATTGGATTGTCTTAGGCCTCTAAAGGGTTTGAATTCTTTTGTTGGGTTGTCGTTTACCAAAATTGAGATAGTAGCAGATTCTTAACATACTTTGATCCACTGAATCCATTTCCCACAAAATCCTAATTTGCCCATCATGTAGAACAAAAACTCTCAATTAACCGTCATACGCTTTTTCAAAGTCAAGCTTCACAATTACCCCCACTCCTTTTTTTTCTCTTAAGTTCATCCACAACCTCGTTAATGACAAGGATATTTTCTAATAGCCCTTTATTTGATAAAAAAAAAGCTGATTGTGACCCATCTTTGACCTTCTCAATGACTTTTTTAATCCTTATATAAAGCATTTTTACCAGTATTTTGTACAAGCATTTGGCTAGTGAAATGGGTTTATACTCTTCTAAAGATTAAAGGTTCTTTGACTTTAGAATCAACATTATGAATGAAGCATTACATCCTTTCAATATTTTCCCTTCTCTATGGAAGTATTTTACTCCATCGAACACGTCCTTTCTAAATAATTCTCAATGCTTCTTTACAAATTTGAAGGAAACACCATCAGGCTCAGGGCTTTTGCTACTTTCACGACTCCATATATCCTTAACTTCTTTCACCTTAAAAGGTTCAGTCAACAACTGATTATCTACTTTCGTTAGGGCTTTAAATTCAACATTATCCAACCTAACCCCAATGTCTTCATATGTTGACATCTTGCTTTTGTAAAACTCTTATATTGTTTGCTTCACAATGATGGGATCTTCCTCCCAGGATCCAGAGATCATACTATGTACTCCTTTAATCTCATTTCTCGTCCTCCTCCATTTAATTGATGTGTGGAAACATTTGGAATTAGAATCTCCCTGTTTGAACCATAAAGCCCTTAATTTTTGTTGTATAAGGGATTCATTTCTCATGTTAATAACCTATAATTTGGCTCAGAAGCTCCATACTCTTACTTTCTTCCAGGTTATCGACATCATCCAAGGAATCTATCTCACGTATTCTATTAGTGAGATCAAACTTGAGCTTTTCGTATATCTGAACACCTCTTTGTTCCACTCTTTCAAATCACTCTTTAGCATTTTCAACTTGTCCTTTAGCATTTGGAAATTATTTCCACGAAAAATGTAGCTTTCCGATTTACTTTTAATAAAGCTACCAAAATCCTTATTTTCATGCCATATGTCGAGAAATCTGAACGATTTTGGCCCCCAATCTACCACCTTTGATTTTAACACCAATGCACAATGATCAGAAATATTTCTGCCTAGAACATATTGCTTACTACTCGGCCAATGTTGCAGCCATTCAAAAGAAGTTAAGAACCTATCAAGCCTACTTTTCGTCTTTCCATTAGGCTTGTACCACGTGTATTTTCTGTTAATGTTAGGCATATCAACCACTTTCATACTTTCGATGAAATTATTAAAGCCTTGAATTTCTCTCTTGTTACTTCTGCCACAATTTACCCCCCTTCTTTCACCTTCCTTTCTTATTGAATTAAAATCCCCTAAGATGCACCAGGAATTGCAAGCTTCCCTTAGTCTTACAACTTTTAGTTCATCCCACATTTGCATTTTCTCTTGTAAGTTACATGATGAGTACACATTTACAATAACAACATGTATATTAATCACCTTAAAGACCCCTATAAACGCTATGAACCATTTATTGATGATGTGGCTAGTGCACTGGAAAATATTATTATGCCATACAGTTAGAATCCTTCATGCCCCATTAATTGCTTCGCTGTATAAATACCCAATGTCATTATCCCCCCAAAGTTGACAACATTTTTCTTCCCTAAACGTTAGCAATTTAACTTCTTTTAAGCATATCACCATGGTGTTATTGAATTAAAAACAGTCTCAAGCCACGCTCTATTTTCTTCAAAGATCTTTTCAAAATTTCATTCCTCATCACTATAAATGAGCATCATATTATCTCCCAGATAACTCGTTTTCAGAACACCCAACCCTTCCAGAATCAGATTTTCTTGCAAATAGACTAGAGAACTATATTCGCTTACTCTTCCCACCAAGCATTTGTCTAACCATTCCTTATTGCTTACCTCAATGTTTAAGTCCATACCCTTCCATGAGGCCCCAAAATCTGCTCTATCATTTTGTCTCCTAACCGCTTGTGCATACGTTTGCATTGGTTCCTTTTTGCGCCATACTTTTGACACCCTATTAGCGATTGGGATTTGTTGAGACCTTGTTTGATTTGTGTACCCTTGTGTTCTTCTGAATTTGTCCGTTCACGTGGATTTTTTTTTTATTTCTAATGATGATGGCATCAAATTCTTTTTGAATTCTTTTAGCGTTTCCCACATCAAAGAAACAAACAAAGCCAAACCTTCTGCCCCTCCGGTCAGTCTTTATAGGAATGAAAACCTCTTTGATTCTACCCCATCTATGAAAGATCCTCCACATATTTGATTCATCAAAATTGTTTGAAAAATTTGTGAAGAAGAAGGGTTATTCATTCTTGTTGTTACGCTCAAACACTCGGTGTGTCATTGTGAATTATCGTTGGTGACTCATGTGTTACTCGTGTGTTACGTTCAAACGCTCATGTTTAACATTCTATTTGATGAAGACATAATATTAGTTGTTGCATCTCGGAGATACTAGAATGATGAGTAGGTACTACATTCTAGTTTTTTTTTTTTATATGGTCTTGAAGGGATTAGTTTGCCATATTTAAAGATTATGAAGGTTTATGAAAAATAACGTTTGTTATAAGACAATTTGTATAAGATTTGTTCAAACAAAGATGCCTGACAACATTATCTAAACATTGTTAGATACTTTTCAAAGTTGAAAAAGAACTTTATATTTATAAGAACTTTGGATACAAAGGATTATAGATTTCATCTTTTGGGTAGAGTGATGCATATCAAGGGATAGGGAAGAAGTAGTATTGTTATCAAGAGTCACCAAAGGGAATCTATATTTTCTTCATGTGTAATTTACAGTCGCACAATCATGCACAATCATCACGATTTAACACCTTATTTTATAGCATGTCATATATGTATTTAGGCGTAATGATACATGTTTTATAAACACATTTATAAGTTGAACATTATGTTTTATTTTTGACTTTTAACTCACTTTCTTTTAGTATTAATAAATTAAATTTAATATATATATATATATATATATATATATTAATTTTGTATTTTTAGTTACACTAACATTTTTTACTTATGGTTCATAAATTACATAAATTATTGCTGAAGTATTTAATTTGTGTCACTTATGGTTCATAATTTATTATAGCCGCAGCAGAAACTAGTAGCTAATGTTTATCTTAAAAAAATACTATGTGTGGTTTAAACCAAATATATGTTGGTTGGCAAGGATTTTAAAGAGTAGAAATGAGCACCATGTCTTTGAAACTTGGACACTACAAGAAAACAAGTAATTAACTTCCAAATTTTTGCGTGGACCATTTACGGACGTTACTATTGTCGGTCAAAATGGCAAAAAATTCACGCAACAATGGCATTCAACGTCAAACGGACGTACTTATGGATTTAATTATTTTTTTTAAAAAGTCCAGTTTGCGTCGGCCGCGACCCACGCATATGCGTCGGCTTGCGTTGGTCGCGGCCCACGCATATGCATCGACTTGCGTCGGTCGCGGCCCACGCATATGCGTCGGTCACGGCCCACGCATATGCGTCGGTCACGGCCCACGCATATGCGTCAGTCACATGTTTATATTTTAGGATTTTAAAATTATTTATTTAAATTTATTTAATGTATAACAAATATTTTAATATTTAATTCTTTATTGTATTTATTTTAAAATTATTTGTTTAATATTATAATAAATTATTTAATTTATTAATTTTTAATATAAATTAGTTAAATTAAATTTATTAAATTAATTAAGTGTTTGATTTAAAATTAATTGAGTAAAAGAAAAGATGTATTTAAA
>Ga0123342_1004351_pt1 | contig 21669 bp, 13 predicted proteins | sample Turbeawhitnodule_FD_89960 | JGI IMG/M metagenome (GOLD analysis project Ga0123342, IMG submission 89960) | Root nodule microbial communities of legume samples collected from Mexico - Turtle bean Mexico white nodule | ecosystem: Host-associated > Plants > Roots > Nodule | place: Mexico: Nepantla...
AAAAAAAAAAAATAAAAAATAACAATATATGTATATATATATATATATATATATATATATATATATATATATATATATATATATAAAGAAATTACAGTAACAAAAGAGAGGGTCCCTATCCTACAGGGAAAGTGCTGCTCGCAGGACATGCTGACAAACACCCACCCCTTTCCCTCCCTATCATTCATCTTACACTATCATCACCATTGCATTATTATTCTATGTTCCACTCTCTTCATATTTTCTCCAACAACCCTTCACCTTTTCCGCGTAAGCACCCTTCACAAACTCCACAACTCCCAATAATCCAATCAAATCCAACGTTGTTTTGTTCGGAATCATTTCCCACCTCATTCGATTCGTAGGTTTCGATCACCCTCTCACAATTTTGTTCTTCTAACCAGTCATGTCTTCCACTAAGAACAAGGGAAACGCTGTCGGCGCCAAAACGGCACGAGCGTGCGACAGCTGCATAAGAAATCGAGCGCGTTGGTACTGTGCCGCCGACGACGCGTTCCTCTGCCAAGCTTGCGACTCTTCCGTTCACTCAGCAAACCCGTTAGCGCGTAGACACCACCGCGTTCGCTTGAAAATCGTTTCACACATCGAAGCCAACAAGAAATCGTTTTCTGGAACGGGTAACGGTCCATCGTGGCACAAAGGGTTCACCAAGAAACCCCGAACGCCACGTCACGGGAAGAACGCTAAAAGGGCTCTGAAGAATCCCTTCGATGTGGTACCCGAAGACACAAATTCGAACTCCCATGAAGAGAGCGTGGATGAGGTTCTTTATAGAGTGCCCGCAACTCCTTCGGCAGAGCAAGGGGTATCCGTGAGCGATGAGAGGAGAGTTGATTTGTTAGGATGTGAAAGCGCGTTTGAGATTGCTGAGTTCAGTGCTGATGTTGAGAGTTTGTTGAGGGAGGGACTGGAGAGTGAGTGTGTGGGAATGGAAGAGTTGGGGCTGCTGGGTACCGATGAGGTGGAGGAGCATGCTTCGTGGGAGTGTTGTGTGGGTGGTGGAAACATGAAGGTGGAGGAGGAGGCGTATGAATTGGGATTTGATTGTGGGCATGAGCTGAATTTTTCTTTGACATGTGAAGAGGTTAAGGAAAAGGTTATTGGGTTGGATAAGAGGCAAGAAGTAGTGAAAGAAGATGATCAGCGAAAGAAGAAGAAGATCTTATTGTTGCAGTTAGATTATGAAGCTGTAATCACTGCTTGGACCAGCCAAAGATCCCTGTGGACTACTTCTCATAAACCAGACTTGGGCACCACGCAGTTCTGGCCTCATTGCATGGTATGATACCAGAATCCATTCACTTTAATTACTTTCATTGAATTCACAATCTGAATCAGATTATGATTAGAAAAGGGATATTTTTTTTCTGAAATAGATCCTTTTAAAATGTTATTTGCACAATCTCAACATATCAACACATATAATGTATGTAGCCCAGACACACTAATTTCTGATACGGACACGGATACATATACGTATCTTACAGGTGTCATATGAGTGTCAGTGTTCGATACGAGTGTCGGACATTTACACACCATTTAAGAGGAGTGTCCGAATTTAGAGCTGATAGTTATAATATGGTGCATTTTATTTCAATATACAATTTTCACATTTTTCACTACTCTCTATAGTTGTTTTTTTATATTGTTTATTCATTTGGAACTTGGGTAAAGCAAGAGTATGTGGCATAGTTTTGATTATACTTATTTAAATTATATTTTCAACATTTTAACACAATTTTATTGGGGAACTTTTTATACCGTTATAGCTATATAACAACTACTGTAAATGTACTTTTTGATACGATGTTTCGAAAGTTAAGCATCTTATAAGCATAGGTGATTTGATGATATAGTAGTTGAAAATGTTTATAGTAACATTGCATTATTAATGGTAATGTATTAGCAGAGAAGGTGTGGAGTGGAGTTTGAGCATCGTAGTGGGGAATTATTTGGGTGTGATGCAGCAATGGCAGACGGTGGAAGAGAAGCAAGAGTGTCAAGATATAGAGAAAAGCGACGTAAAAGGTTGTTCTCGAAGAAAATAAGGTATGAGGTTCGAAAACTGAATGCGGAGAAAAGACCAAGAATGAAAGGGAGGTTTGTAAAGAGGCCTTCTTTAGCAACACCACCCATTTTTCCTTTGCTAAACAAAAAAGAAGAGAGAGTATAATTAAATTGTTTGAAATTAATGTGGTACTTTCATGTCGGAATCCGCATGTATATATACAAATTCATTAGCATGAAGCAGTGTCGAAGGTTAAGATTGCCACTATTTAAGTTAACATTATAGTATGGATGGCTCTTCATGAGATTGAATAGGAAAATTTTGCTTTTGATGACACTCCTATGTATATATCTTTTGATCTGATGTTTTATGATAGTTTTAATATATATATGTAATAACTAAATTATATAAAAAATATATATATTAAAGTACTATAAAAAATAATATAGTTGTTAATGTATTCCGATTAGAAAAACATAAATATATCCATATTATAATTATAACATCCATCCAACATTTTTATTATATATATAAGTATTATAGCCAAGAGATAAGCTTTGAAATTGTGTTGTGTTTTATCTTTTATTTTTTAAAATTTTTATGTTGATTATTCCCTGTAAATTTAAAATTAGGATTTTAGATCGAGATTTATACTTCTTGATTTTCTTTTATTATTTAGTTGTTTTTATTCTTTTGATTATCAGGTTGATTTGATTATTGTTAGAAGCGGTAACTCAAATATTGTTGGATCTTTACATGCTTTTTTGAAAAAATAATTTGTCTTTGGATAAAATTGTTCAAGATAAGTTTCTTGATACCGATTTAGAGATGATGAGTTGTATAATCACCCACATAGATAATCCACTATAATCAACTTTTTAACAAACATTACAAGAAAAATAAGAAAAAAATAGAAAAACACAAGTGTGAAAACATATCAAAACAAAAGAAGAGAGTGTTGAATTATGTTTTAAAACTTTTTAAAATTATGTTGCGAGATTTCATTTGATAAGCGTTGGGATGTGAAGGTGAGAATCTTGATCAAATCAAGAGGTGTTTGAGAAGAAGAAATTTGCAAAAGCATGTAATCTTGATGATTTAAATTTGTATGCTACTGAAAAGCCATAAAAACGAACTTTGTAAAATAAGAATATTTTGCAAAAGAAAATAAAAAATGGATTGAGAGAAGAGAATGAAGTAAGAACACGCTACCTTTAATCCAAAAGCTAAAGATAAGTGCAAGATGATTCATCATTTGTGAAAGCTTATGAAGATAAGAACCAAAACAAGAGAAGAGAAAAATGAAACTCTTACAAAACCTACAAAGGAGACTTTCATTCAATTCCAAGATATATTCATGTTTATAAATGGAGAAGACTCCTTTATATAGTGTGCACTCCTTAATTTCAAGGATTAATAGGTGTTAATCTTTATTTAGTGAAGTTAACTCTTAATTAATAAAGTTTACTCATTTTTGTTGTCTCATTCACTCCTAGGAATGTAATGATTATATGAAAAACATTGATGACTCTTGGAGAAATCACATGTAAGTCTCAAAAAGACTTTTGAAAGCTAAAAAGGTAAAGTGAAAAAGTCAAACTATCCCCTTGTGCACTTTCAAAGTGATACCACTACAAGAAAATCATTAAATAGAAACTAATTTTGGAGACCAAAATAATTAGTTACTATATTGATTAAATTAGATATCATTTTATAAACTAAAAAAAATTATTGGTATCTAAAGTAGTTTCTATTATTAATAAAAAATTATATAGTAATTTCTAAATTGGTATCTAACTATTAGCTACTAAGGTTTTAGCTACTCACTACTTTATATTATAAATTAGTCTCTATTAGTCTTTTAGAGACTAATTTAAAATTTAAAGTATTAGTAGTTAAAACCTAAGTAGTTAATTCAGATGTCAATTTAGAAACCATTTTATAAATTTTTATTAATAATAGAAATCACTTTAGATACCAATAATTTTTTAGTCTCTATAATAGTATCTAATTTAATCAATATAGTGACTAATTATTTTTTGTCTTTAAATTTAGTTGCTATTTAATAATTTTCTTGTAGTGCATGTGGTAGTCAGAAGCTTCAAAAGGCAATTCTAACTCAAGATGCATGAATTTCATCCAATGTCTCTCAAGTTCAACATATGGAGTTCCTTATTCTCTCAAGTTCATCTAAAGACTAAGAAACTACACAAAGTACAAGTCCTTTAATCTTCTTTTCCAAAGTTTGGAGTCTTCCTCTTGTCACTCTTCATGAAATCTTCTTCTTTATTTCTTTTTTGTCATACTTCTTATATTTATTCTTCTGGTCTCCACTTCTCTTTCTTTAATGTGAAGAATAGTAAAATCACAAGAATAGAGGGTTGAATTGTGATTTTATTAAACTTTAATTTTTTTTAGTAAATATCCCTTTATTAAAGATGCTAAGACGATGATTTGGTTTGTAAAACAATCAGACTCAAATTCTTTCATTTGGTGTGTTATATCAAACACACTTTGCTAACTCTTATGGATAATTTGTTTATGTTATCTTCTCATACTCTGATTAGTGATCAAGCTATAATTATTGTATTTGATAGGCTACATCAGATGTAGGATTGACCTAAAATGATTCATTGAAAAATAAGAGCTTAAGGAGATACATTTTCATTAATCTTTTTCAAACATGTTTTATCTGATGAAACATAAAACAATTTCTTAAAGAAATTTATAACAAATATGATAAAACTAAAATGTTTAAAAACAATTGTTTTAACATTATCTCTTATAGTTAAAATGGTCACGTGAGACACATATAACAACTTGACTATATCACTCAATTTTGATAATTTTGTATTTATTAAGCATGCTTTCTCCTCTATTTAGTAAACTTGTGTTTCAACCTCCAATGAAGTACCAAGACCTCCCTATTTATAAACTTTAGCGAGGAGTTCCTTTAGATTTTCCTTTTGCTCAGTGCCTAGCCAATTTGATGAGCGAATTAGCTTTCTTCACCTTGAAGAAACCTCTTGGCTCAAAGCCTTTTCTAAGCTTAACGAAATTTGTGGTTTCCTAATATTTAAAGGATTTGCTTCAAGCCTGGATCAACGAAATAATTTCTTAAACACGAAGAAACCTTTTCACTTTGAATCAACTTCAAGCCAAACCCAAGCGATTTTGACTTTTCCTTCTCTTAAAGAAATCATTTCTCTCTAGCTTAGCTCCAAGCCTAGCCTAAGCGAATTTAGGTTTTGTTGCTCATTAAAGACCTTTTTTTCGCTCAGAGCTTGCTGAATTCACTCAGCCTCCCGAATTCATTAAATTGGATCCTTCTCTGGCTTAGATTTGTTCAACGCATTCCTTTGACACTCAATGTTTTGGAGAATGTTTGCTTTAGTGTTTTTTGTTACCGATACGCTAAATCTTGGATGTATGTGCTAAACGAATTGGTCATTTCTTCTACTCCTTTGTTTTGTTGCAATTTTCTTCATCTTTTTGCAAGTTTCCATCAATTTCTTCATATTCTTGTTTCTTCTTAATTCAAGATGATTTGAAGGAAAAAAGGATTATTTTCATGATATTTTACATGCAGTCGTTCATTTTTCATGCCTAATTTGATATGAAAATTAAGAATGTTTAACACTTATTACTCGCTAACCCCTTGAGTATTCTTGACACAAGTCATTCTTGGCTTAATTTAATATTCTTGATACAAGCTACTCCTGACTTAAATGAGTATTCTTTGAGCCCGTAGCTACTTTTGGCTAACCCTTTGAGTATTTTTTTCTCAAGCCACTCCTAACTAATTCTGATTATTTTTTACACTAAGCCACTCCTGACTAAGATATGAAAGTTTTGTGTTTCAATGATCTACTGATGATTAGGTCTAATGACTAGGGAGGATTGCATCTGACAAATAATACAATATTTAAGGTTTCTCTCCTAGTTCAAATCATCTTTCTCTAAGGAGGATAATGAATTTCAACGTATAAAAGGGTAAACTCGCTCTCATGGGTAGCTGGCTAAACACTCTCAATTATTTCCATGAGGTTCTTCTTGATCCTAATACTTTAATCTTTTTTATGTTAAAGATCATTCTCTAAAGTTGTGAGGTTTACTCTATTATCTAATTAACATTTTTAGTAGAGTGCAACCTTACTCTCTTGACTTAGAGGTAATGGAGGATCATTTTAGAATAGTCATATTATGCCTTTAACTAGATCATGGCTAGAAGATTGAAGGAGGAAGAAGAGCTTCAGAAGATTCTCCTTTTATGGAGAGTAACATTTTGACTTTCTTTTCTAATTTTCTTAGCCTTGTAAATATGTATAGATGTACATAAAATAGAGTAGAAATATGTATAGGAATTATGTTTTTGTTGTGTAAAAAAATACACACATAAGTAGGATCAATTTGGGCTTGATTAGGACTAACTTGGAAGTCAAAGCCCAACTTAAAAGTTAATGTGACCCTAATTGAAGAGGCATGAAGAGAGTATACACACCACACACCCATCCATACGGACTAGAACAACCGCCACCAAGACACAACCCCACCAACACCCAATGGCCACATCGATGCTGAGAAAGTCACATAATAGATATGCAAACAAAATCAACACTGAAGCAAAAATTGGACACCACGAGATGTACGGGGAAAAAATGCCACTAAAAGTAAATCTAAAGAGACCCAATTTACAAAAAATCTGAAATCAAATGTGAATCCCGTAAAATATTAAAAATTATTAAATTTGTCACGTGATGACACCTATGCAAATGTCAAATGAAAGTAATGGAATTGATGGTATCAACTTAATGGAACTGTAAAAACTATTCATTTTGTAGTGATAAGAAGTTGAAACTAGAAAATGACAAACAAAATTAGACGTCTTCAACTTTTTTAAAAATTAATTGAAACACATATATGCTCATCTAGATTTTATTTATTATTAGCTTTCTTATAAACTTTAAACCTTTGTATATAATAATTTTAAAATTATCTTTGCATGATTATTTACATTGGATGTTTTTTAAATATATATTAATATTATGGTACACTCAATAATTACATATTGTTTAAGGGTCAAGGCCAAGAGCAATTTAAATATATCTTCCTTCCTTAATTATTTGAGATGCCTCTTAAGATAAAAATTTGACAAAGTTCTAAGTTTCAAAGCGAAAAATACCTTGGATGCAGTTATTGACCATAGTGATGTCATCTCAATGAACTCGGGGTAGGAATACTGGCGAATACTATACGAAATATGTGGTTTGAGGATATTTTATCTGGACCTCACGGTGGGTGTCAAATGTTCTTATCATGGTGACAATGGAATCACAACCCCCCAAACTCGAGAATCCGACTTTATGATAGTGGGTCGAGCTATGGTCATACTTTGACGATGGCAAATTCTCCATACACCTCCATATATTTTTTTATTTCCAACAATGCATTTATGAATATGGTAGACAATGTGGTATCTTCTTCATTTTTAAGTGGTGGTTTTTTCTTGTGATGGTTGGTGGTGAATGTTGGCAGTTGAGGTACATTTTGTGGTGTTTTTACTAGTGGTAGTTGTGTTTTCATTCGCTTATTGTACAATCTAAAAGCCACAAAACCCAGAAAAAAAAACCAGCAAGGTACAAAAATGAGTACAAAACTAAAAATAAATAAATAATTTGCGCATTATAGGAGAAACTTTATGTTCCAAGGGTTCACAATTTGCTTCAGGTTGTAATAATAATCCACTTTATTGAACAATTGTAAGTACAACAATAATTATTTTCTTAATAAAATTTTTTCGATGTTGTCGGAGGAAAAACTTCTAACTACAAGAGATTCAAGCCTTCTGGTAAGTGTGGATTTATCTTATGATTAAAATTAAAACATGTCTTTGCGAATGGAGAAGAATGTTGTGGCGGGAAGGGAGGTATGGGGTGCGGGGATGTAGTGGAGGTTATTTAAAATGGTGAGGTTATGCTTCATTTAGGATTATTAAAAAATTTTAAAAATGTTAAAACCGACTTTTCACAATTAATATGAAGGTGGAGGGAGAATTTTCCGCCTTTGACGACTAATGATGAACTTTGTAATTATCCATAGCTCGTTAGAGCAATAAAGATCATAATTATTGTCATTAAAAGATAATTACAACATATACTGATGAAAAAATTAAATTTTATGTGCATTAATGAGAGTCTTTTATACATAATGAATGATATCAATTCGTTACATAACTCGAATTCACCGCCTCGAATAAACCGTTAATGTTTAAATTGTTCTCATTAAGGGGATTTTGATATTTTATATCTTATATATGTATATATTTTATATTTACTAAAATGATTAGTGACAAATGTTTAGTTGCCTAAACTTTATTTATTAATTTTCTTGTATTGTTTTTTTATGTAGCATTTTATTTTAGTTACTTCTTTCATGAAGCTTTTAATTTTTATATAAAGTATATAAATATTTTTCATACTATCAATTGAATCAAATTTATTTTAAATAATATTCTTAAAATAATTATTATCAAAACAAGTATCTTATTGTATGTGTGAACATCTATTTAAAATAACTTCAAATATGACTGGTTTACTCCTAACACAGCACATGATAAAGCAATAGAGTAGTTAATGAGAGCATTTACTATCTTAAATAAATCATTAAAATGTGCCTAGACCATTTAGTGATAGAAATATTTTATTAAAGCCTCCACCAAGATTTACATTTGACCATGGCCAATGCTCCTATTTCTACATTTCTATCAAAACAAAACAAAACAAATAAGAAGACAAAAATACTAAACAAATCCTATTTTTTATTACTTTTTATTGGTTTGGTAGCATCACTTCATCAACAAGTAGCAAGAGAAGGCTATTCTAGCCAAGAGTGAGCTCCAAATCAATGTTGTTTCCACCATTTATACTTGGCTTGTCTTGGCTCAACAACATAGCCCTCACTATTTCCTCACCACCACCCTCTAACCTTCTTGGCTCATGGCTTAAAATTGGGTTCCATAATGTAGCTGAGTTGACCAAACCCACATGAGACATTGGCATCATAACATTCTCAGTTCTATTAGGTTTCTTAGATTTTCCTTTTACCTTGTCCATGTTGGCATCTTTGACAACATGACGTATGTCAAGGAGTTTGGAAGCATGCTCACTGCCATGTGCCACCATCACTTGTGAATGAGAGGTTGTCATGACATTGATCTGGGACCCAGCTAGCACAGCATCAACAGCAGCTTGGCATTGGGCCCACTCACCACTCCAAAACAAACCTACTGATCCAAATGTTGGGTTCATGATTCTCCCACACGCCTCATACATCAGTGACTTGAACACATCTGAAATTTACAATTCTGTCATTTTCTTCAAGATGTAAATAATTTTTCTGCATTAAACACCATTCTTTCTCATCCTACTATTCAATGTACAAAACAGAACATGCATGGTCATTGTAGTGCTACTCAGAAACAAATGAAAGGAAAAATGTATATGTTCATCAAAATTTATTTCTATTCCCTACTTTTTTAACTGGTTAATAATCCCTTGTTTTGTTTTTGGTCCTGAAAGCACGATCTTGGTCACTTTCTTTCACTGTTTAAAGCCCCGTCTGAAGTACTTTTAAGACCAAAAGCAAAATCAAACCAAATCAATTACAAAACAAACAACAAAAGGGGAGCATTTTTCAAAGAGTTGCTGCTTCAATTTTAATCATGAAAACTTAGATTAAATTAAGATTTGTTTAAGGGGAGGAAGACTAACAACAAACAACAAAAGGGTGACGATGATGAAAGTCTTGGAGGGTATTGAATTTGTTCATTTTAAATCAGAAAAAAGAAATGTTGAAATTCCAAATTTTAATTAAAGGTATATACATAATGGTGAGGGAAAATCACCAGTGCGATGGTGTTGTGGGGCAGCATTGATGAGGTTGAGCAAACCGGCACGACCATAGAACTTAGAAAGGAAAAGGGTGGCATTGGCTTGTGCCTCAGAAGAGTTTATCCATTCAAGGCATGGCCTAATAACACAGTCCTCAGTACAACCTTTGCGAAGAATGCGACACCCATTACAACTAATCTTCATGGTTCTTCTGTGTGCAGTGGAATACTGAGACAAAGGACACATATATATTAACACCAACCAAGCCACCAAGTGAAACTACCCAACGTTGGTCATCAAATCTTCCTGGTATTGTGGTTTTATTATCCCATGGTTTTTTTTTTCTTTTACTAATTTCTGGTGGGGACTTGTTATTTTGGCAGTATCTGAGGTTTTATGACAGCACTGCATGAAGATAATAATCACTGCATGAGACATTTTAATTGTGTCATTTGTAAGCACACAAGGTAAAACCGTGTGTAAATTGACGAAGCTTGTGTTGACAACTAGGCATAAGGTATTTTGGAACTCTCTTAAATAAGAAGTCAATTTTTATTTTTTATTTTTTACTTATTTACTTATGAATAAGAAAAACTGTGTGGGGGCCATGGAGAGGGTGGAATATGTATACGCCCATGGTTTTCAAGAATGACTTCATTAATATGCAATGATGTTGTTTTTCCTTATGAGGAAGACAAGTGTTTTTTGTGAAATTAATTGTCTAACACAACATTGATTACATAGTATCCTGCTTAGTTGGATAACTTGTTCATTAGTTATTTGATGTTATCATCTATGGTCTTTTTTTTTTCTGAATAGTTAATATATTTTCTCTTTCCTTTTGTACAAAATTAAAGTTTCAGTAAAATATTTGGGACAGTATTTTCAATATAAGAATTATATTTTAGACATGTTTGCTATAAGGTAGGATATGCTGTGTAGGTCCATGGTTTGAAAACATATATATGTTTATAATAAGTGATCATGAGAATGTCAAAGTTTGATTCTCTCTAAAATGCCTTCCCAACCCAATATTGGTCAAAGTGTATTCAATGCTATTTAATAAATGTTTTCAATTATATTAAAAGATGAACGATAAATTTCTTTACATTTTCATAAATACTTCCATTGATGAATTTGATTTATTAACTTGTATTCTAAAGAAAATGGTCAAATTACTTTTTGGAAGAAAAAGGTATTTGTTTCTTTTATAATTAATATATAATTCATGGTTTCATCTTTTTATTAGAAACAATATAAAGTGAAATAAATAAAGGTTGATAAACAAATGGAGGAGAATAAGTATATGTAACAAAAATATGAAAATATTTATTTTTCTTAGTAAGAAATGAAAATTGACAAAAACGTGTAGATTCAAATGACAATATGCCAATTAAGAAACAAAATGAAGATTATCAACTCGAGAAAAAAGTATTAACAAGAAATTAAGATTAATTCAAATAATAAGAATATTACTAACATGTGTAAAATGTAACATCCTAAATTTTAATTTTATAATAATTACTTTCCCATGTATTATTATTTCTCTAAATATGGAAGATCGAAATTTTAATTCATTATAAAGTTCTGATATCTAATTCATTATAAAGTTTTGTATATTTTGGGCAATAATTAAATAAATTATAAAATTTTCAAACTTATTTTCAATTTAAAGTTTAATATATAAAATATTATGATGAATTAGAATGGGTTAAATAAGCCTGTTTTACCTTTAAAATTGATATGTACTAAAATTGCTACCTCCAAATTTTCTTAATATTTTTAATATTTAAAATTTATAAATATATTAATTTCATTCTCACAGTAATTTCATAACTTTTGATAATTTATTTGAAGTTGTAAGGAAATTAACACAAATCACTAAATTCTCTGCCACATATAAATGCTAGACGATTACTTAAAAAAAATCTATTTTTCCTGTGGATAGTTAGTCATGAATTTTTTATGTAAATTAGTTTTATCTATTGAAATTTAATGGGTAATGTTATTACTGATAAAAAGAGAGAGACGGAAAAGGGGCGTATAACATATCAATATTAGGTGATAGAAAAAGATGGTACACTAGGTAACATACTTAATCCATAACTAAAATAAATAAAAAATTAAAAAGAATTAAAAGAATTGGTGAAACATATTTTTTTGTTTCCAATATAGCAACAAAGTCTTGCATTCCTCGAGAGAAACATTCATAGTGAAACATTCTCCAATTCAGGTTTTCTTTCAAAATGGTAATTAGAGTTCTCAAATTCAAATTGTAAGAATGTGATAAATCAAAATTTAAAACCTTTGAGAGTTCTGAAATATAACTGAAATCTAAACAATGAAATTTTGAAGTTCTCTTTCTTTTTCCATTTCGAAAATGTGTTCTTAATCTCTCGTTCCTAAATTGCAATTTGAATAATGTATCTTCCAAAATCTATATTGAAATCCACAACTCCTTGTTTTAATTTGTGAAACCTAATGCCTAATCTGGTGTTTGAAAATGAAAACAGAAATTCCCAATTCTGATTTTGAAAATCAAAAGAGAAAACTCAATCGAGAGCTTTGTAAAGCAAGTGCGATTGAAGTCCTCATGTCGTTTATGCTTTAGATTGCATTATCATTGACAAATATTGGACAAATATCTTCATCGTGGCAACCTGCACTAATGGTGAGTCAGAGGAGATATTTGGAGGATTCATTGTTCGAGTACAGATAAAGGTATTGTTATTCTTTCTCTTTCATTTGTTGTTGGATAATTTTGAGTAGGTTTAAGGTAATTTACAAGATACTTTAAATGTATTTTTATAAATAGTTGTATTGTTTGTTCATTTTTTTTCTTGTACGTCAATTCTTGAGTTATAAGAGGATAAGATATAGATAATTTTTTTTTTTACTGAATATAACATTTGTGGAAATATAATTTTGTTTTGCATCTTATCTTATGTATTCAGGGTTCGTGATTCATCATCATGAGTTGGTGATTTTGGACAAGTAAGACATCATGTATAATTGAACCTAGCATGTGATAAATATTAATTTTGTTGTATTTCTTTATACTAATTGCATTTTCTTGTAGTTTCTTTTGATATTATTTATTGTTTTTGGATTAGATTTGTATTTTTCTAAGAAATAAAAGAGTTTATAAAAAAATGACTTTTTGTAGCTTATATTTTTCCTGAACCGTCTAGTGTAATGTTTTGACCTTTTAAAGATCTTATTTTGGAGTTGGAATTTACCTAAGAATCATTGGTTAAAGTTTCTTATTTCTTTAGTGTGGCAGGGTGTTGCTTGTGGTATATGTCATTCTTGTAGGATTTAAGAGTGTTGTGCGAGACTTGATTGTAAAGATTCTTTGTTATAGTGATATCTCAACTAGTGTGACTGAGAGAATAGATATAACTCTTGAAGAAGAATAAATCAGTATAAAAATATTTATGTGTTTCTTATGCTATCTCTCTTTATATTTTTGTAATAAGATTTTAAGTCTTCAAAAATTTAATCAATTAATTGAAGTAATTTAATAAAAATTAACTGATTAAAATTTATGATTTCTATTGGTTAAAAGTATTCTTAATATGTCATTTCATTATTCTAATTAGTTGACTTTTTTTTGTAAGATTTTCATTCTTGTCAAGATTGTTATAAATTTTCGAAAGTTCAATTTACCCCTCCTCTCTTGAACTCACTCTGCATTTCTAACAATCTCATTATATATATGCACATGTATGATGTGTTAAGGTTGCACTCGACAACTAGGAACTTAATATATTGGTCATTTATAATGATGTAAGTTTATTAAACATTATATCATTTTACTTTATATAATTTAATCATTAATTCTGCTTTAACTAATTGTACTAATTATACTTGTAGGTATATATGTCTGAAGTATGTATTAATAAGGGAAAATAGGATGTCTATGAATTTATAGACCCCAATCAATTAATCCTTGGGGAAATAAGAATGTTGAAACTCAAACATACACTACCAACTGTCTGATTACAGGGAAAAATAAATATATTTTTCACCTTATATTAATGAGTAAGTGCAATTTATAAGTCGTCAATTATTAGTACTTCATTACTTGTACTTATACTAATAGTCGTTTCAATGCAGACGTGACTAGTAGTTACTTGTGATATCCCTAAATGATCACAGTGTGTGGTATAAACATTTCCTAACTTGTGTCTTTTTTTCATTAGCTTATGCAGTGGAGTGACGAATAAAAAATTGATTGTCAATCTTGTGGAACGAATCTGGGGCTCAAACCTCAGCCAATACTCAATAGACACAGTGACGAATGTCTGCTAAAAATTTCAGACCAAAATACCCAAGAAGTAAGGCGTAGTAAGTCCTAGACCAAGAGTGAACAAAACCGGTTTTTCGAAAACAAAACGTCCTGGCTTTTCTTCCCCGTATCTTCCTTTTGTGATTCGTTTATGGACGTGCCTCCTTGCTTGGGTGCAAACAACATACGAAAGTGCTTGTGTAAATTTTTTTCAGCGCAATACGGACCCAGAATGAAATTGCATAAATTAGGCCAGAATTTCACAAGTTTCGGTAGAGGATAGCCTTGGTTTGCACAAAATTTCTAAAAAATTCTCCAGGAATAATTTTTTACTGAAATTCCACCCAAGAATCTCAACTGAATTTGGGAAAAAACTCGACAAATTTCAGGTCAAACGGATCAGTATTCACCCACGAAAAAAATCAAACAGTTTCGCACACAAACGAACCTTCTTTGCAGACCTGACAGTGATGAATAAAAAATTGATTGCCAATCTTGTGGGACGAATCTGGGGCTCAAACCTAAGCCAAAACTCAATAGACACAGTGACAAATGTTTGGTAAAAATTTCAGACCAAAATACCCAAGGAGTAAGGCGTAGTAAGTCCCCGACCGAGAGTGAACAAAACCGGTTTTCCAAAAACAAAACGTCCTGGCTTTTCTTTCCCGTATCTTCCTTTTGTGATTCGTTTATAGACGTGCCTCCTTGCCTGGGTGCAAAAAACATATGAAAGTGCTTGTGTGAATTCTTTTCAGCGCAATACGGACCCATAATGAAATTGCAGAAATTAGGACGGAATTTCATAAGTTTCGGTAGAGGATAGCCTTGGTTTTGGTTTGCACAAAATTTCTGAAAAATTCTCCCAGAATAGTTTTTTCCTGAAATTCCACCCAAGAATCTCCACTGGATTTGGGACAAAACGCGACAAATTTCAGGTCAAACGGAGCAGTATTTACCCACGAAAAAAATCAAACAGTTTCACACACAAACGAACCTTCCTTTTAGCTCTGGCAATGACAAATCAAAAACTGATTGCCAATCTTGTGGGACGAATCTAGGGCTCAAACTTCATCCAAAACTCAATAGACACAGTGACGAATGTCTGGTAAAAATTTAAGACCAAAATACCCAAGGAGTAAGGCGTAGTAAGTCTCAGACCAAGAGTGAAGAAAATTGGTTTTCCGAAAACAAAAACGTCCTGGCTTTTCTTCCCCGTATCTTCTTTTTGTGATTCGTTTATGGACGTGCCCCCTTGCCTGAGTGCAAAAAACATACGAAAGTGCTTGTGTGAATTTTTTTCAGCGCAATACGGACCCAGAAAGAAATTGCAAAAATTAGGCCGGAATTTCACATGTTTCGGTAGAGGATAGCCTTGGTTTGAATAAAATTTCTGAAAAATTCTTCCGGAATAGTTTTTTCCTGAAATTCCACCCAAGAATCTCCACTGGATTTGGGACAAAACGCGACAAATTTCAGGCCAAACGGATCAGTATTAACCCACAAAAAAATCAAACAGTTTCACACACAAACGAACATTCCTTTTAGCCTTGGAATGACGAATAAAAAATTGATTGTCAATCTTGTGGGACGAATCTGGGGCTCAAAACTCAGCCAATACTCAATAGACACAGTTACAAATGTCTGGTAAAAATTTCAGACCAAAATACCCAAGGAGTAAGGCGTAGTAAGTCCGAGACCGAGAGTGAACAAAACCGGTTTTCCGAAAACAAAACGTCCTGGCATTTCTTTCCCGTATCTTCCTTTTGTGATTCGTTTATGGACGTGCCTCCTTGCCTGTGTGCAAACAACATATGAAAGTGCTTATGTGAATTTTTTTCAACGCAATACGGACCCAGAATGAAATTGCAAAAATTAGGCCAGAATTTCACAAGTTTCGGTAGAGGATAACCTTGGTTCGCACAAAATTTCTAAAAAATTCTCCCGGAATAATTTTTTACTGAAATTCCACCCAAGAATCTCAACTGAATTTGGGACAAAACTCGATAAATTTCAGGTCAAACGGATCAGTATTCACCCACGAAAAAAATCAAACAGTTTCACACACAAACGAACCTTCTTTTCAGCCCTGGCAATGACGAATAAAAAATTGATTGCCAATGTTGTGGGACGAATTTGGGGCTCAAACCTCAGCCAAAACTCAATAGACACAGTGACGAATGTCCGGTAAAAATTTCAGACCAAAATACAAAAGGAGTAAGGCGTAGTAAGTCCCAAACCGAGAGTGAACTAAACCGATTTTCCGAAAACAAAACGTCCTCGCTTTTCATCCCCGTATCTTCCTTTTGTGATTTGTTTATGGACGTGCCTCCTTTCCTTGGTGCAAACAATATATGAAAGTGTTTTTGTGAATTTTTTTCAGCGCAATACGGACACAGAATGAAATTGCAAAAATTAGGCCGAAATTTCAAAAGTTTCACTAGAGTATAACCTTGGTTTGCACAAAATTTTTAAAAAATTCTCTCGGAATAGTTTTTTCCTGAAATTCCACCCAAGAATCTCCACTGAATTTGGGACATAATGCGACAAATGTAAGGTCAAACGGATCAGTATTCACCCACGAAAAAAATCAAACAATTTCACACACAAACGAACCTTCCTTTCAGCCCTAGCAATGACGAATAAAAAATTGATTGTCAATCTTGTGGGACGAATCTGAGGCTCAAACCTTAGCCCAAACTCAATAGACACAGTGACAAATGTCTGGTAAAAATTACAGACCAAAATACCAAAGGAGTAAGGCGTAGTAAGTCACAGACCGAGAGTGAACTAAACCGGTTTTCCGAAAACACAACGTCCAGGCTTTACATCCGCGTATCTTCTTTTTGTGATTCGTTTATGGACGTGCCTCCATTCTTGGGGGCAAACATCATAAGAAAGTGCTTGTGTGAATTTTTTTCAGCGTAAAACGGACCCAGAATGAAATTGCAGAAATTAGGCCGGAATTTCACAAGTTTCGGTAGAGGATAGCCTTGGTTTGCACAAAATTTCTTAAAAATTCTCCCAGAATAGTTTTTTTCCTGAAATTACAAAAAAGAATCTCCACTGAATTTGGGAAAAAACGCGACAAATTTCAGGTCAAACGGATCAGTAAACACCGAAGAAAAAAATCAAATAGTTTCACAAACAAACGAACCTTACTTTCAACTATGGCAGTGACGAATCAAAAATTGATTGCCAATATTGTGGGACGAATTCTGGGCTCAAACGTCAGCCAACTCAATAGACACAGTGACCAATGTCTGGTAAAAATTTCAGACCAAAATACCCAAGAAGTAAAACGTAGTAAGTCTCAGACCGAGAGTAGAAAAAACTGGTTTTCCGAAATCAAAACGTCTGGCTTATCTTCCCCGTATCTTCCTTTTGTGATTCGTTTATGGACGTGCCTCCTTGCCTGGGTGCAAACAACATACGAAAGTGTTTGTGTGAATTTTTTTCAGTGCAATACGGACCCAGAATGAAATTGCAAATATTAGGCTAGAATTCACAAGTTTCGGTAGAGGATAGCCTTGGTTTGCACAAAATTTCTAAAAAATTGTCCCGGAATAGTTTTTTTTCCTAAAATTCCACCCTAGAATCTCCACTGAATTTGGGACAAAACGCGACAAATTTCAGGTCAAACAAATGAGTATTCACCCGCGAAAAAAATCAAACAGTTTCAAAGACAAACAAACCTTTCTTTCAGCCCTGGCAGTGATGAATCAAAAATTGATTGTAAATCTTGTGGGACGAATCTGGGGCTCAAACGTCAGCCAATATTCAATAGATACAGTGACGAATGTCTGGTAAAATTTCAGACCAAAATATCAAAGGAGTAAGGCGTAGTAAGTCTCAGACCGAGACTAAACAAAACCGGTTTTCCGAAAAAAAAATGTCCTGGCTTTTCTTCCCCGTATCTTTCTTTTGTGATTCGTTTATGGACGTGCCTCCTTGCCTGGGTGCAAACAACATACGAAAGTGCTTTTGTGAAATTTTTTCATCGCAATACGAACCCAGAATGAAATTGCAGATATTAGGCCGGAATTTCAAAAGTTTCGGTAGAGGATAGCCTTGGTTTGCACAAAATTTCTGAAAAATTCTCCCAGAATAGTTTTTTTCAAAAATTCCACTCAAGAATCTCCACTGAATTTGGGACAAAACGCGACAAATTTCAGGTCAAACGGATGAGTATTCACCAACGAAAAAAATCAAACAGTTTCACACACAAACGAAACTTCCTTTTAGCTCTGGCAGTGACGAATCAAAAATTGATTGCCAATGTTGTGGGACGAATCTGGGGCTCAAACCTCAGCCAAAACTCAATAGACACAGTGACGAATGTCTGGTAAAAATTTCAGACGAAAATACCAATGGAGTAAGGCGTAGTAAGTCTCAGACCGAGAGTGAACAAAACCTATTTTTCAAAAACAAAACGTCCTGGCTTTTCTTCCCCGTATCTTCCTTTTGTGATTCGTTTATGGACGTGCCTCCTTGCCTGGGTGGAAACAACATACGAAAGTGCTTGTGTGAAATTTTTTCATCGCAATACAAACCCATAATGAAATTGCAGATATTTGGCCGGAATTTCACAAGTTTCGGTAGAGGATAGCCTTGGTTTGCACAAAATTTCTGAAAAATTCTCCCAGAAGAGTTTTTTCCTGAAATTCCACCCAAGAATCTCCACTGAATTTGGGACAAAACGCGACAAATTTCAGGTCAAACAGATCAGTATTCACCGACGAAAAAAATCAAACAGTTTCACACACAAACGAACCTTCCTTTCAGCTATGGTAGTGACGAATCAAAAAATTGATTGCCAATGTTGTGGGACGAATCTGGGGCTCAAATGTCAGCCAAAACTCTATAGATACAGTGACGAATGTCTGGTAAAAATTGCAGACCAAAATACCCAAGGAGTAGGGCGTAGTAAGTCCAAGACCGAGAGTGAACAAAATCGGTTTTCTGAAAACAAAACTTCTTGGTTTTTCTTCCCCGTATCTTCCTTTTGTGATTCTTTTATGGACGTGCCTCCTTGCCTGGGTGCAAACAACATACGAAAGTGCTTGTGTGAATTTTTTTCATCGCAATACGAACCCAGAATGAAATTGCAGATATTAGACCGGAATTTTAGAAGTTTCGGTACAGGATAGCCTTGGTTTGCACAAAATTTCTGAAAAGTTCTCCCAGAATAGTTTTTTCCTGAAATTCCACGCAAGAATCTCCACTGAATTTGGGACAAAAAGCGATAAATTTCAGGTCAAACGGATTAGTATTTACCCAGAAAAAAAATCAAACAGTTTCACACACAAACGAACCTTCCTTTCAGCCCTGACAGTGACGAATAAAAAATTGATTGCCAATCTTGTGAGACGAATCTGGGGCTCAAACCTCAGCCAAAACTCAATAGACACAGTGACGAATGTCTGGTAAAAATTTTAGACAAAATACCCATGGAATAAGGTGTAGTAAGTCCCAGACCGAGAGTGAACAAAACCGGTTTTCCGAAAACAAAACGTCCTGACTTTTCTTCCCCGTATCTTCCTTTTTTGATTCGTTTATGGACGTGCCTCCCTGCCTGGGTGCAAACAACATACGAAAGTGCTTGTGTGAATTTTTTTCAGCGCAATATGGACGCCTAATGAAATTGCAGAAATTAGGCCGGAATTTCACAAGTTTCGGTAGATGATAGCCTTGGTTTGCACAAAATTTCTGAAAAATTCTCCCGGAATAGTTTTTTCCTGAAATTTCACCCAATAATCTCCTCTGAATTTGGGACAAAACGCGACAAATTTTAGGTCAAACGGATGAGTATTCACCCACGAATAAAATCAAATAGTTTCACAGATAAACGAACCTTCCTTTCAGCCCTGGCAGTGACGAATCAAAAATTGATTGCCAATCTTGTGGAACGAATATGGGGCTCAAACTTCAGCCAAAACTCAGTAGACACAGTAACGAATGTCTAGTAAAATTTCAGACCAAAATACCCAAGGACTAAGGCGTAGTAAGTCCCAGACTGAGAGTGAACAAAAGCGGTTTTCCAAAAAAAAACGTTCTGGCTTTTGTTCCTTGTATCTTCATTTTGGGATTCATTTATGGACGTTCCTCCTTGCCTGGGTGCATACAACATACGAAAGTGGTTGTGTGAATTTTTTTCTGCGCAATACGGTCCCGGAATGAAATTGCAGAAATTAGGCTGGAATTTCACAAGTTTCGGTAGGGGATAGCCTTGGTTTGCACAGAATTTCTGAAAAATTCTCCCAGAATATATTTTTCCTGAAATTCCACCCAAGAATCTCCACTGAATTTGGAACAAAACGCGACAAATTTCAGGTGAAACGGATGAGTATTCACACACGAAAAAAATCAAACAGTTTCACACACAAACGAAACTTCCTTTCAGCCCTGGCAGTGACGAATAAGAAATTGATTGCCAATCTTTTGGGACGAATCTGGGGCTCAAACCTCAGCCAAAACACAATAGACACAGTGACGAATGTCTGGTAAAAATTGAGACCAAAATACCCAAGGAGTAATGCGTAGTAAGTCCCAGACTGAGAGTGAACTAAACCGGTTTTCCAAAAACAAAACGTCCTTGTTTTTCTTCCCCGTATCTTCCTTTTGTGATTCGTTTATGGACGTGTCTCATTGCCTGGGTGCAAAAAACATACGAAAGTGCTTGTGTGAATTTTTTTCAGCGTAATACGAACCCATAATGAAATTGCAGAAATTAAGCCGGAATTTCACAAGTTTCGGTAGAGGATAGCCTTGGTTTGCACAAAATTTCTAAAAAATTCTCCTGGAATAGTTTTTTTCCTGATATTCCACCCAAGAATCTCCACTGAATTTGGGACAAAACGCGACAAATTTCAGGTCAAACGGGTGACTATTCACCCACGAAAAAAATCAAACAGTTTCACACACAAACGAACCTTCCTTTCAGCCCTGGCAGTGATGAATAAAAAATCGATTGCCAATCTTGTGGGACGAATCTGGGGCTCAAACCTCAGCCAAAACTCAATAGACACAGTGACGAATGTCTTCTAAAATGTTCAGACCAAAATACCCAAGGAGTAAGGCGTAGTAAGTCCCAAACCAATAGTGAACAAAACCGATTTTTCGAAAACAAAACATCCTAGCTTTTCTTCGCCGTATCTTCCTTTTGTAATTCGTTTATGGACGTGCCTCCTTGCCTGGGTGCAAACAACATACGAAAGTGCTTTTGTGAATTTTTTTCATCGCAATACGGACCCACAATGAAATTGCAGAAATTAGGCCGGAATTTCAGAAGTTTCGGTAGAGATAGCCTTGGTTTGCACAAAATTTTCTAAAAATTCTCCTGGAATATTTTTTTCCTGAAATTCCACCCAAGAATCTCCACTGAATTTGGGACAAAACGCGACAAATTTCAGGTCAAACGGATGAGTATTCACCCACGAAAAAAATCAAACAGTTTCACACAC
>Ga0123342_1004352_pt1 | contig 21667 bp, 9 predicted proteins | sample Turbeawhitnodule_FD_89960 | JGI IMG/M metagenome (GOLD analysis project Ga0123342, IMG submission 89960) | Root nodule microbial communities of legume samples collected from Mexico - Turtle bean Mexico white nodule | ecosystem: Host-associated > Plants > Roots > Nodule | place: Mexico: Nepantla...
TCAAGATGAGACTAGGAAGAGGAGAAGGCAAGTTCTCACTCACTCAATCACCAATTTGGGAGAGTTTCATTACTTCAAAAATCAATTCTATTATTTGAAGGACCTAAGCCCTCCTTTTATAGGAGCAAGGGCCGGTCATGAAACTTACAAGGCTTGCACCTCAAGCTAACCAAAAGTCCCCTTTCATGCTACTCACTTCTAACGCCTATAGTGAGACATGAAGAGTCACCTTCTAGAAAATTCTAAACTAAAGCCTAAAGATGCTTTACAAAAGAGGTATCTAATGTTTCCCTCTAAGCACCTTCCTAAAAACTATATATATTTAAACATTCTACTTTTTATACAAAAGACACTATAAAAAGAGAAAACAATCTACCACTACTTCCTAATTCTTTAAACTTGCTTCTTGTAAGCCTTTGAGGTAAGCTAATGTCTTGAGCCTCTTCAACTTCGGCCTCTACCTCCTCTTGATCTTGATCTTCGGCCTCGACCTCTTCTTGATCTTGATCTCCATCACTGTATATAATTTTTACTTTATACACAACTGTTATTAGTTGTATTGTATACTTTACATAATATTATTTGTTTGTGGGATATGCACGAATTTATGGTTCCAGCTTAACCCTGGCTCAATTGCATCAGAACCCCAACCCCAACCCCAAAACCTTTTTCTTTACTGGTTCATAGGTTTGTCTGGTTTTAAAATATTGAGGCATAGCATAAACATAGCTGTCAATAGTGTTCTACAGTGGCACAGCAATGGAGATGCCAGACTGCTTTTATAGACTTCATGGTAAAGAGTTTTTGTGGCCTGTCTCAGTCACAGATATTGGTCACTCCCAAAATTTGTGGTCATTGATGCCACTACTGTTGACAGAGGAAAATCCCTTCATTACCCAACGAGTGGTCATTTTTCTCTTTCTATATACAATTCAATCTTTTTTTCAGAGAAAGGGAGAGAGAGAGACCTACTCTGTTTCTATTGTGAAAACTTGAGAGTGAACATGAAACCAAACAGCAGCACCGGCAAAGAGCACCTTCATTTCCAACAAACCAACATCTCTGATTTCAGTTTCGGTTGATTCTAACTGTTACTCTTTTTCTGCCTTCATGTTCTCTCTCCAACAGAGATGTCTGTTCTGTTTATGGGACCGACACAGTTATTTCATTTTACTGTTCTATGATTTTTCCTTGTTTCTTCCCCTTGTCTTCCAAGTTATAGTGAGTTTTGACCTCATTACTGTTCTTTATGAATAGTATTCTGAAAACTGTCCAGCCGTCATCTGGACAGAGCTCAGGGCTCACTCTTATTCCACTTCACTCTTTCTTTCTCTGTTTTGCAAAAGATTGTGCAATTCAGGGGATGCATACATTATCCTTTATTCCTTATCTGTTTTACTCTCTTTCCCACTTTGGTTTTCAAAAATTGCGCAGTGCAGGGAATGCCTTCCAGTTTCTTTATCCCTTGACCTGTGTCATCAACTCGTATGAGTATTAGCTTAAGATTATGAACTTTTGTTATTAATAGTAAACTTTTTTAGGTATTTTTAGCATGTGTAGTATACAATTTTAACTTGTATTGTATTACATTGCCGCTTGACCTCTCTGTATAGTGTAGTTGCCCCTTTGGGTTTTTCTTGAGTGTAAGGTGAGTTAAATTTGGCTTGCTTTTTAGTTTATCCTGTCAATTGATATATCTGATTGAAGTTGAATATATGGAATTTCTAGGATACATTATCCTTTATGGAGCCCAGATAATTAATACAAGATAGGTATAGAATATGTCATGGACTTGGAGATACACGAAATTATTGATAATATATAAAACAATACAGTCTAGATATGCTAACACTTAACATTGTTATAGGAAAAAAATTACATCATTGAAAAATAATTGTAAAATTAAATTGTAGCGGTGCATGATTTGTTTCTCTGGTCAGTGAAGATAATGCTTAATTATTAATGGTATTACGAGACACAGTACTGAAGCAATGTGCGAGATACCCAAGCATACCAATTAATTAATTTTAAAGAAGAAAAATGAATAATACCCCCTGGATAAAGCAACCAGGATTCGTAACTTATCCTTACTTTGTTATGAGACAGTACCCATTTTTAAGCTTTTATTTTATTTTATTATAAGCTCAAAACGGCGTCATCCTGAATGTTTATTTGATTGATATTCTGAGGATTGGGAGAGCGTCGTTTTGATGTATAAATTACCTTTCTTGTTGGGGTATAGACTTGTATATATGTTTCTTTCTTGCTGAGGTAAAAGTCCGGATTTTCTTTTTGTTTTCGTTCATTTTTTAATAATTTGAAATTCAAAAATTGTTATCTGATGCATTTTCTCGTGCACGTGTGTATAATAACTGATAATTACCATGCTTATTATATCTAACTTTCTTTTTAAAATTTTAGGCTGCTTCTATGCCTGTTGTTTTAGTTGAGAACAGTGGGAGATGCAACAAAAATGACAGCGATGAAAAGGTTGTATATTTGATTCCTTATTTATATCTTTTTAATTCATTTATCTTGCTTTGTCTGATTGAGAGAACGTATACTTGGTGTTAGGTTCTTCCAAATGGGACTGCTTGGATTCCCCATCTAGTCCAAACAATCACAGATATCGCGTTGAACAAAAGTGTGTCTATTCATGTTGACAAGAATTTGATTGAAGGGCCAAATCCGAATCAGAGAGGAAAATTATGGATTCCTCTGGTGTTTGCTCTCCAAGTAAGAGCACGTTGTGAACTTTGAGGCTTATTTGAAATTTATGAATTTCTTTTTCTTCTGTTTATTTTATTTTCCTCTCTGCAGTATTTCCTTGTCATGAAGCCAATAAAAGGACTGATCGAGAGGGACATTGCAAATGAGAGGAAGCCAGCATGGGAGAGACGCGATGCCGCATTTCGGAAGAGAGATTTTTATTAGCTGTGCACTCTGTGCCCATGAACTTCCATTCATCTTTAGCTTCCTTTGCTTACAAATTTGTTTATTGTCTTTGTTTTTATCAGTGAACTTGGATGTTATACTGTAATTGCTAGTAGTCTGCGGCATAGGAATTTAATCAAGATTGAGAGGATTTCCTGTATGCTGGGAATTTATTTTGCTTTTTGCATGATTTTAGTAGTTAATGTCTAGTAAACTTAACTCTACATTTAACTACCATCGTTGATAGCTTGTCAGTAGAAGAAATTCGGGTGTTTCTTCCTATTTTCTGGAATGAAGTTTTTTACATGTTGGAATACTCAATTCATTCATGAATAGGAATTGATAGAAGAAATTTGTGGGGGCATAAACTGAGTTCCGAGCAACTTCAATAGTAAGGGTTGGTTTGCTTCACTTTGAGGGTTCAAATTGAAATTTTATGATGATATAACTAATTATTTTAAAATAAATATATTCACCAAATTTTAAGTTCAAGTTAAGCAATTAATTCTGTTATTTTTATTATTATTAAAATACATAATCTTACCAACTAGTTCTCAATTTTCACTAAACTTTTAGCTTTCACTAACATAGAAAATTGAATATTTTCATCTCTCTTCGTGAAAATGTATTAAATTAAAAAATGATCTAATGTATACAAATATTTTGATTTTCTTTTACAATTGAAAGTTTGGAAATTTATAGAAATTGGTTTGTATTGTTACCAAATTAAGAACTTTGGTATGAACACATGAATGAAATAAAATAGTAATAGTAAGGAAGGGTATAAAAGAAATACAATTATAGAAGATAAAATAAATATATTAATATTATTAGTCGGCCAGGTCACAGTCCACCAATGCAAGGAATCTTGTATTGAAGAGGGTTAAACGGCGTTGATGTCAAAGAGAAACGACGACAAACAAATACATCCAAAAAGCAGTGACACGTGACAGGCGCGTGGGACCCACCATCTTGGTTAACGACACCGTCCATTTAAAACGCCGCCGTCTGTTCAATTCAACGCTGGGATTCATAACGGGTCTCTCTCTGTTTCTCACAAATCCAATCATTTCCTCAAAGACAAAAAACAAAAAAAATCACACTCACAACACAAAGACCACCACCAATCCCCAATCTCTAACTTTTCCCCAGAAAATTTCCATTTTCTCCCTGAGATTCCCGCAAAATTTTACAACGCCTCTTTTGCCTCCGCCAATTCAATTCCTAGTCGTCTTCTCCAATTCCAATGCGTCCATTTTGAGCTGGAGAATGAGTTCTCCCAACTCTTCCCTTGTCAGTTTCCTTAGATCTCTCTTCAAACCCTCCACAATCTCCGCGTTCGACTTCTCTCGTCCAATTTTAAGTCTCGCTTAGGTAAATTCAATTAAGTTCCTTTGTTATTAGATTTGTAGTTTTGCAGTGAAGCCTTAAAGAGTTTTGGTGTCCATTAATTCACCTAAGGATATTTAATTTTTTTTCTCTTTAAATTTTAGTTAAAAGCGTTTTACTTGGGTTTTATCAATGTGAAGTCCATGGATGATGTGTAGGTTCTAGTTAAGGTTCTAAAGAACGATCCAAGACCGTGATTTTGGCCGCAGCATCAAGGTTTTGGGGTGTTCTAGACCGGGATAGCAATTTAAAACCTTAGTTATATAGTATTTTGTGGAAGTACCAACAGGATGGATAAATTTTGATGATTTTATTTCGTTTCTCTTGCAAAATTCAGCTTAGAGTGGGCCAAATTTGATGATTCTGTTTTGTTCGTCTTCCAAAACTCATCAGTTCATTTTTTTTATGCTTTTTTTTTTCTTGTCAAATTGTAGTTCGTAGTATAACTATGTATCACGCAAAGAAGTTTTCGTCAGCTAGCATGGTGCCCTATAAATCTCAAGGTGGTGCTGAACAACTTGCAAATGTTGAGGTTTTGGGTGGATCTGCTGCCAAAAATGCCACACCTGCTGGAGGAAGTGGGAAGCAGCGTTTAAGGTGGACATCTGATCTTCATGACCGTTTTGTGGATGCCATTACACAACTTGGTGGACCAGATAGTGGGTATTTCTTTTCAATATTGAGATTAATACACTTTATGCACGGTTTTTTCCTTGGTAATTTATTATTGTCTTGCAAAAGCGTGTAGGAAAGAGAATGCAATATAGGAATTGCTTGTCCAATTATCAAGTATGTAATGTAACCTATTGAATTCTGTGATCAATTTATTCTTGTAACTGTTGAGATAATTGTTCATTTGGTGACTTGCATTCCAAGGTTGCATTTAGTTGCATACTCGTTGATAATACCATGCTTGGACTGCAGGAATTGAGTTCAATTTAATGTAGCCATTAAATGAGAGCTAATCCTTTTTTGAATTATAAATGACTAGGAAGTGCCAATATTCTTTTTAATGACTAGTTTTATTTTGCCTCAAATTTTTTAATGTTTTCTAAACTTCTTGAGAGAAGTGTTCAAGTGCCAATATTCTTTTTAAGAAAAAGTAGTCAGATCTGATTAAGCATTCTTTGTTGAAAAAATAACTAGCAATGGTGAGTCATGTTGGATTAACTCCCAGTGTTTCTTCTCTCTGTGGAATCCATTGTTTGACAGCAAATCTTGTTATTTGAAACTGCTGGTTTCTACGTTGTGTGCATGCAAGGCAGGCTGGTGACACATTTTCCAGAACTTGAATTTTACTATTTCGGTGGCTGATTATTTTTATTTGATCATGGAAAATACTAAACTTTTTCTTCTCCTTTTTGAGTTGGCTTTTACTTCTTTAACCTGATGATCTGCGGAAATTTAGTTATATTCCTGGAAACTTTTTAAATTTATTTTAATTATTCATGGCAGGAGCAACACCAAAAGGTGTCCTTAGAGTGATGGGTGTTCCTGGACTGACCATTTATCATGTTAAAAGCCATTTACAGGTATTGTTATATGGTTTAATAATTTAGGCATGTGCATGTAAAATGTCAACATTTATACTCAATTTGACATTGATCCTAATTCATCTTTGATGATATCATTTTATGTAGAAATATCGTCTTGCAAAGTACTTACCTGAATCACCAGCTGATGGTAAAGGTGTCTTGTTTTTTCTTATCCTTGCTTCCCTAAAGCAAATTAATTAGAATCTGTTGGGTTTTTAAAATATCGATTTTGATCTTTTAGACTCTAAAGATGAGAAGAGAAATTCTGGAGACAGCTTTTCTGGCGCAGATTCTTCACCGTGGGTATTCCAATGGTTTTCCTAAGATAATTTATTTATAATTCTTATTGTGCTTCCTCTTAATATTTTAATAAAACCTTTACGGCCTCCAGGGGAATGCCAATCAATGATGCCTTAAGAATGCAGATGGAGGTACAGAAACGTCTTCATGAGCAGCTCGAGGTTTGTTACCTATCTTAAATTTTTCCTAATTGTTGAAAGAGAACCCTATTTAGTCGACAACACTGTATGCTAAAAGAGCCAAAAAGCAACAAGCAATGATAATACATACTAATCTGTGAACTGGAAATAGAATAATGGGGTTAAGAATAACATTCAATAATTTACTCCTGTATGTCCCTGGTGATAGCATACATACAAATCCCTTGTGTTTAGAGTTCATACAACACACAAAAATGTTTTACAAGTATCTAATTTGGCTGTTGTATGTTAAACTTGGATACACTACTTCAGCCATCCTTATATATGTCATTTCCTTTTATTTTTTGTTGATTGAATGAAATTGGAACATGTGACATGTATCTTAAAAAGAAATGACTGAATAAACATTCATATATGATTGATGAGTGATCGGCCGAAATTTAACTTACTATGGAAAACTTCAGATGTTGCTTATAATTTTGAGAGATGAGTCCATTTTTAGCGCAATGGTTAAGATTTAATTTCGAATTACATTTTCTTCATTTGCCAAAACTTTTGGTACGGTCTGTAAGTACATTTGGGGTAAATAAAAAACACTGCTTAATTGTTTGGCCTGTATATTTTACGTAATTATTTGAAAAATGCCAATTATGTTTGTATCCGTGAATCATGCATCTTTTGCTGGCTGAGTGGACTTATCACATGTATCTATTAAATTTGTTTTCGGATGGAGAAGAATAATTATTTAGCCTCAGGACTTGCGTACATCGATAATAAGATAAATGCTACTTGTTAATTTTGTAGTACTGTACTTCTATGAGTAAGCATTTCTGGATATTGATAAAGCCTTTTATATTTTTCGATTATACACCAGGTTCAAAAGCAATTACAAATGAGAATTGAAGCACAGGGTAAATACTTACAAAAGATCATAGAGGAACAGCAGAAATTAGGTAGTACTTTAACAACCTCAGAAACACTTCCTTTGTCGCATGATAAGCACACTCATCCCCACTCGGAGGCTTCTGGATCTAGTGATGCCCTTGCAAGCCCTTTGTCTCCACATAAAAAACAGAGAATCGATGATGTCTTCACTGCTTCCCATGTAAGAAAGACTGAACAAAAGAATGACTGCAATGTTGGTCAGTTGGATCCAAATTTGTATGATGATACTGGGTTTGGATTTGACTTGGAGACAAAAAAGGATGAACATAAGGAGAGTGGACAGTAAGAACTAGGTTCCTTTTGTAGGTTACGTGTGTTTTCATTGTAATCTGTAGTGTATTTTTCTGGTAGAAAATACAAATCATGCTTTGTATATATTTCCATGCAATCCATTTGTACATATTAATGTAGATATAGATGCATTCTTCTCCTGTTGTGAGAGTCATAAAGAATGCACTCTCCACCCAACAGAAATGCTGTGTGGTCATGGATGATGAATGTTGGGTGCAGGATACTTGTCGATGTTCAGGTTGCTATGGTCCAAGCCCGAATCAAATAGCTGGAGAGACATTGTTTGATCCTTGTAGCGGACCTAATCATGGAAGATAGCGCTTGGTTCTTCTTGATGGAAATAGTAATGACAAGCTTCCCTTTTATATTAATTTTCTTCCAGATTAATGTTCTTGGCATAGTTAGACCCGTGAATGTGATGCTATGGAACCTATATAATCCAATGAATTTGCTAAATATAAAACTGACGTGGTTAGAAGCTGTCATCTAAAACTCAAACACCCTTGTTTGGTCCAAAACTTGTCCTTACTATTTGTACTAAAAACCATGAAGAACAAATATAGAATAATTTTATTTCTTTTTTTCTTTTCAGTTCTCAAGCTGCGGAGCAATAATAGTACATATGAATGTCCATCTTAACGTTTACGAAATTAAAGATCCAATTGAAAATGATCCACCCCTTTTGTTCATATGTATTTACAGCAATTGAAGTATATAATTTGGAAATTTAAAAGATATTACTAATTAACTACTATTTAGTTCAAAATCATATATATGTAATAAAGAAAAAACTGTTCTTCTATAGAATTGTTTCTTCGATAAAGTGGAAACTAAAGTTTTTGGAATGGGATTCTAGTGTGTAGTGCTTTGAAAAAGATTTCTTGTTGAAAGCTTGTCTCCAAGTCTAACCATTATAGCTTTTTTCACGCAAGATTTTGTTTCTGGCTGAGTTTAATAATAACAGAACAAGAATGATTTTCACTCTTTAGATGACTTACAAGCTAGTATTACCAAATATGCACTATATATTTTAATGGAAAGTCGTTATGAAGAAAGTCCATTAAGAAAATTGAATTTAGATACAAATAGTATTGAAGTAAAGTGATACATAATTAAAATTTCCATCTCAAATCAACTTTGTACTGAAGATGTAAAATTTTCAATACAATAAAAAATATTAGTGTAAAACGCTTATAAAATATGTGAAAATGTAAAACTATATCACATTAATTAAAAAAATCATCTTCCCCGATAGTGTTTAAGAGGGTTGATAAATGCTAAAGATAGTTGCTTAAAAAAAGTTTAGCTTTGGAGCATAAACCGACTTTGCTTAAACACAATTTCTTAATAAATTTGGACGAAAAAATTACGCAGGAGATAAATTATCGGATCAATGGAATAGAGTGTGCAATAAAACTAAGCAAATAGAAACTCAAAATGACAAACAATACAATTCATATCTAAAATAATAAAAAAGAAAGAAAATCAATTTTAGGATTCAAAAACTCAGATTAAACGATTATTTTGGCACCTTTACCATTGGAGAGAATTTCATTGAACAGATTCAAGACACAACTTAAAGTAAAAAATCTCTTTAAGCATGCCCTAAACTAAAAAAGATAAAAATAAGTCTCTAAAACTTATATTAAAGAATATCACTTAAACCACCTAACTTATTAATCTTAGACTATTTTCTTTTGGTGATACCGGTGGTTTTATTCTTGGACTATAATATTAAAAAATTGCACTTTTGGAGACTTTGGAATTTTCTTATTTTAAGGGACTCAAATGTTTCTTACTGCACATTCTTATTTTGCGTTTAGTCAAATATACTTTTAGGTACCAAAGCAATTTTGGTTTTAAAACAATCACATATAATTCATTTCTTTGGTATCACGTTCTTTCACCTCAAACTTCTTTTTTGGTGTAGTCACCTCAATATTGATTGGAATCTCCCGTCAATTTTCCAATCATTCTACAGTTAGTAACTTCAAATCAAAAACCAATTTTCTGTGCAAAGGTTGACATTTGCATTGTACAGGTGGGAAAACACTAAGTTGCTAGCATTTCTCCTCAAGAAAATTAGTATAAAACCAAAGGGTTAACTGGTTATAGCAATGCAACCAGGTAATGGTCATAGATTGCACTGCACCCTCAACAGAATAGGACATACGAAAAAGGTCAAAACAAAAGTGTAATTTTATAGATGTTCCTGTTTCTGTTCTTCAATTAAAATTGAAATTTCATCTCAGTAAAATGCAGCAACCTTTATATGACCTTTTAAAGCACAAGTTACATAAAAACTTCAAATTTAACTGAAGAACAACATCAAATCATCTATATTACTATATCTATTGTTCTGTCCTCAGAAATGGTATTAAAGATATACTGTGTTCAAAATTAGACTACAGCATGCTTATAGTGCAGAGTAAGTTGGAAGTGGGGCTTATAAAATGTACATATAGGAAAACACTCTTACAAGGGGACATGCTGAGGAGAATAAATAGCAGCACTTCCCAGAGAAAATAGATTTCCAAATGTTGGAAACTTGAGTGCCAAGCATATATGTCGCAAATGATATCTATGGAAGTGCATGAAAGTTTGGCAGAAACTCGTTTGCAGTGAAGCCATCAAAGGGGAGCTGAACTAGTTCTGCGAAGCTGATGTTTAGGGTCAGGTGGCGGTGCACTTGGCAATACCTTCTCTATCTCCTGCAAGAAAGATCATAAAAGAACAGTTACTATGAGCAGAGATCTAGTACCATCTCCAAAGCTACTATTACACAAAACTATTTTTGTTTGCTATTTTCTATTCAACAATGTAAATAATTCAGTAAATTGAAGAAAAACAAACACAATTATGATTGGTTGGTTGCAACCTCAAAATATTAGCTGACAGTATACCATATTGTTGGTTCAAAGATCATTTTGGAAGGGTAAAGCCATCTTACTGACACAGGTCCTTCAAGTTTTACGATCGAGAAGCTTGTCCAAGAAAGTTCTAAGATATATATAACTGGTGTGGATAAATTATGCATGCTCATCTATTATTAAAATCTAACTACAGATATTTCCTTTTGATTCCACAAAAGGACAACCACAGACAATTGGCTTAATCATGAAATGTTATCTTTCTTTTTTATATATTTTAAAAGAATGGTCACTTTTACGATATAAATATTAGTCATTTTCATGCTCTTCTGCTGAAATTCACATAGCTGAAGATTTATTGTAAGACTTTTATAACTGGCAGGTTCCCTTTAGTTTTATCAGCAGTAAAGTTACAATGAAGAGATGGATCCACCAAATGTTACATCAAAACTGAAGACAAACTAAAAAGGATTTATGCCAACAGTGGTATGAGAATAATATTACAACAATATACAATCATATGTGGGCTCACATTATAAATTCACCTTTTTGTGATCAGTACAAGACTAGGTGATTCCAAATGGAATTACTTAAGGCTGCAGACATAGTTCTGAACACACATAATAATTAAATGCTTCAAAGATCAAATCATTCTAGAATTGTACAATTCACAACACCAACAGAAAGCAGATATTTATGATCAAGATTATTACCATTCACAACTTATTTCTTCCAATTTCAATAGAATCAGGTTTAGTTTTGTGCATTTACTGATTATTATCATTGACTTGAAATGCGGCAGCCAGACTAACTGCAAGCAAAATGGTTGGCCATATGCCACAAAGTGCTCCAAAGTCCAAACTAGGCACCTGGCTATCTTTAGCCAAAGTGAATATTTTTTTCACATTGAAATCTCCGTACCTCTCCACACTACAGAGAATACATTTCCAGATAAGGAAGGGAGAGAAGTCAAACACCTTATCTCAAGTTTGGAAACAATTTAAACGTCTGGAGTTAGTATGTAACACACTAAATTTCTTAACTGTTATATAATTATTTGTAATCAAGGGGTAGAAAAAATTCAGGAGTATTTACTCGTACACAAGTTGTTTATCTTTTTTATTTTGTCACACAACAATGAGTTCTAGAGAAGTCTGCTGAGCTACCTCCTTATGATCCTTCTCAGCACTTTTTTCTTCACCTGATATGGTCACAAAATCTTAGAGTCTCTATCATATGTCCTACTTTAAAGAACCCTGATCTGTTCTTTGTATAGGTGTTCAAATTACGTGCTCAATTCAAGCACTAAATATTTCACTTTTATCTATCACCATAAACTCTCTGATGAAGTCATCAGCATAAAATCCTACACTTTCTGCAACTCTTTTACCCAAAAATTTGAAACAAATTCCTTGGAGCCATGGCAGACAGAGTGTTAATACTATACACCCTCGAAAACATTAATCAGGAAAAAAAGTATATTTCATTGCTAAAGAAAGGAGAAAATATTTTAGACCGAACAAATTCAGAAATCATCATTAATCAGAACTTGTTTCCATGAAAGAAATTGTCACAATCAAAATGAACATGTCCTGAAATTGTATGTCTTCTAGGGCTAATTCCAAGAAACTAGGCACAGACAAAATTTTCAAATAAAGAATATTCAGAATAATGCATGCATAAGGAAAGAAGAGAACAAAGGAAAACAGAGAATATGACCAGACTAAAAGTAGCTCACCAGCCTAAGGTCATGGCCTGCTTCATTTCAATAGTGTAATTAGAAGAGAGGAAAATCATATCCAAGAAAAATCAAAATGTTTAAAAAAAATTGAAGTTAAATGGCGATTATTAAATTGTAGTTGAAGTTGAATTGGTTTAAACACTCCACTTAATAAAAAAACCGTTGGCTGGCTAAACTAAATCACCAACAAACATTTCAACCATTCATTGCCTAACCAATATGGCATTTATCAATCTGGCCAACAAATACCAGCAGACAAGAATAAAGCAAAGACACATATTGACAAAGGAATTCAAACATACATTCTGTCTTTTAAGTCTTTCGTTCTCTTCTTCTAAATGCCAAACTTTAATCTCCAGTTCATGTGTGTAAGCCTGTCCATTCAAATATACACAGCATTGTATAAAAAAAAGGAAAACAACAAGACTTCAAAGCAACACACCATGCAAAAAAAAAACAAAAATAACCTGTTTTCTAGCCCGGGACCGAGCTGCGGATTCCCTATTTTTAATCATCCTCTTCTGCCTCCTCTCAACAGTTTTCTCAATCACATTACCTGAGGCAGCCCTTTTCCTACCTGCAGTTTGTGAATCCGATAAGGCACCCATCAAAGAAGATGGCATTGCTTCAGAGTATCCTGCATCCAGAATCGGATTCACCACAATCGGCATAGGCTGTTGAACAGCCATAAAACCTGAAAAACCTGGCATCATACTATTCTGCTGATTTTGATGTTGTTGTTGTGGCTGTTGCTGCACTGAAGGGAGCTCGTATTGCAGCCAATGAGCATGTTGTGATGTGTTGTGTTGGGAATCAACCCCTGGCATGGCCATGGCACTATCCTCATTAGAGAAAGGCTCAGTAGTCACACCAGCCTTCACCAAGAAATCCTCCAGGGTCATCTCACCCAGTGTAGGCTGTCTTTCTCTTTCCTGACTAACACTCTTCTTCTGTTGCATATCTCTCCAAACCTCATCAATAGTTTTCTTGCTAAGATCCCCACACAATGTTAGACTCCCTTGAGGATTCAAAGATGATCCAGCAGAAGCTACCTGACCTTGCTGCATGTATGCATCACTTCCAGATTCAGCAGACCACACACCCTTGAGCAGCTCATCCAGATTCATGCTTCCTAAGGGTTTCCCCAAATTTCCAAGCTGGTTGTGCACCTCATCAAGGGTGAGATTGTACAAAGACCCTTCCCTAGCCAAACACCCACTCTTTGGCTCCTGGACTGCCCCACCTTGAGATCCCATTATCTTAACCCCAAAACCACCCTACAAGTCTACATGTATGATCTCCAAATATAAATAAAACCTAAATTCAAAATACCCTCACAACTCAATTGCAACAAAGAGACCTGAAAACCAAAAGGAAAGTGTCTAACCAGTGATTGCTTGTGACATCCTAAATGAAGGAACTTGTCACCAAATTAGAATTCGGAAAAACAAAACACAAGGATGTTCTCTTGAATTCTGAGATTTGGTGAAAACAAGAAACAAACACAAAGCAAGCAGTGTGAAATGGGGTGGGAGAAAACCGGTCCCAGAAAAAAAAAAAAAAGGTGACCCAGATCAGATATCAAATAGAACTAGTAACAAAGAAAATAATGATGCAGAAGAGACCCTCACTTGATGATGGTTGGTGCAGAGAAAAAGCTAGAACTAAATATGCATGTCATGATATTTGTTATATGACCACAACTAGTATGTGGTGTGTCCTAGAACAAAAGGCCAAAATTGATCCTGCAGGACCCTGGGCGTAGAAAGAAGTATTTTTTGTGTGAAAGATAGGAGTGTTGAATATTCTGAGGGAACATTGCTTATCTGAAGCAAAAGAATGATTAAGGTTTCCCTTCAAAGGGAAAAAGAAGAATTTAGAAATGAATAAAGAAATTTTAGAAAGTGCTGAAGGAATAGACTATTCTGACTTGCTAACTTAAAACAAAATCTGAGGGTACTACACTTTCAGTCCTTCACCAACTTGCTGCTGCATGATCCAATCTGAATCTTAGAACAAAGTGGGGACAACAACCACGCCAAGCGAGGAACAATTACTTTTTATTTGGAAAAGATAAATGTGTTATAATTAATGCACTATAATAACAATAATTACTGTGTAATCATATAACATAAACTTGTAGTAGAATACTCTAAACATCACACTAATTGGAAAGAACCTACATTCTCTCCCTTTCTCTTTTCCCTCTGTAACTACTCAAACTTTAATCATTTTTTCTCTTTCCACTTTCTAAACTCTAAACCTTTAATAAATTAACAGTTCTACTTCTTAACCCTTTCTTCACCTCTTCCTATGCGCCTATAAATAGGCTAAAATTTAAATACAAAAATCCAAGATTTATTATCATATATTTCTTTAACTTTTATTTTTCTCTTGTTAAAATTGAAATTTCATTTTAATAATTCTCAGTCCCATTTAAAAAAAAAATTAAAGCTTTAATATATGCACTCTGATTCTTCAATCCGAAACTGCAGGATATCTTCCCAACAGAGAAATCTCAATAAAGGTTAAGTTTTTTTTGTCTTTTGCGCATTAATCATACCTCCATTCATTTCCATTTGTCTGTTCTGAAATGAAAATGATGTTTATTATTGTTTCATCTGACTTTATAAAAATTTAAAAGCAGTAGTAGTTATCTTTTAGTTATATATTTTAATCTTTATTTACAACTTCATCGAATAAAAATCAAATTTTAAAAACTAAAATAATTAGTTATAATAGGAACTAAAATAAAAAATATTTTAGAAACTAAAAAAAAATTGATTTCTAAATTAGTTTCTATTATTTCATATTATTGTTAAATAGTTTCTAAATTGATATCTAATTAGCAACTAAGATTTTAACTACCAATTATTTAGTTTCTAAATTTGGTAACAAAAATATTGGTTGCTAATTAGATACCAATTTAAAAACTATTTAACAATAATAGAAAATAATAGAAACTAATTTAGAAACCAAATTTCTTTTTAGTTTCTAAAATACTCTCTAATTTAATTATTTTTACAACTAATTATTTTGGTTTCTCTAAATTTGTTTCTTGTAGTGTATTGTTATGAATAAATTAAGAATCTTCAATATGAATAATAATTTTGTTGTTGAGTTGCCTTGTACAGTATCTGAGAAATTTTTGGGTGTAGAAATGTCAACTTCAAGGATTATAACATTATATATGTGAATAATGAAAGTGTAACTAACAGTCTCAATCTGAAGTTTCAATGTTTGATTTGAACAGCAATAATAGGGATTGGTGATGATAAACTAGTGCTTAGACCCTCATCTTAATTAGTTGTTATGTTTGGTTTAAAAAATAGAGAGAAAAATAAATAGTTTAAAAAACTTGAAGAAATATATCATAATAAATATTTGATTTTTGTATTTAAATTTTAAATACAAAAAACTATTATCTGTGATAGAAGTAAAATAAGAAAGATAAAGAAGAAGGATCAACTCTTTCATTTCATGTCAAAATAGGAGATAGGTATATATATATTATAGTACCACAAAAATATTTCTCTTTCTTTCCATTTTTTTAGCAAACAAATAGTGAAAATTGATATTTTTATTCTTTTCATTTTCTTATACTTCAAGCATGGTCAATTTTAACAGTTAATATGGCCATGTGATTACTTAAACATTATAGATATTTAAATTTTAATCTTGAATGTTTAAATATAATTTAAGGATTTATATTTACTACTTTTTGTTTATAAATAAGAGTTTCATAAAAAAAAACACTCTCTGGAAAATAATAAAACGATTGGATTGATTCTAACTCTTGATAAATCTCAAATTTCGATTTTAAATTTTATCTTTTATTTTCAATTACAAAAAAAATCTTATTTTCAAATATTACTAAAATAATTCATCTCAATTTGAGTCCCTGGTTCATTTTATCAGTATTATTTTCTCTCTATCTTTGTATCTATCTATCTTATTTATTACTATTAAGAAGTTGTGCATACTTTTCACAATTTTAATGATTATATTAAGATGAAAAAAAATAACAAATGACCTATATTAAAACTTAACTAAAATTAAATTAATGTGTCTCTCTATTCTCTTTTACGTTTTTTTTTCTTTTGTTATTAAATGAACAGACTTTGGATAAGGTTCTTAAAATCCAAATTGAATTTTTATATTGTATTTAATAATAGTTTGTTAATAATAGTTTGATTTAAATTAGAAAGGAAAATAAATATCAAGCTAAATTGTTTATTGCATATAAATACGTGTTATGTTTGTTCAGAGTTAATTACTCACTAATAAACATACATGAATATGTTTATTTATTTATTCTTTTTACATTTTTAATGTATTTTTTTTCAATATATTTTTATATATCACAACATAATGACAATTTTTTAATTTTAATTTTAGTATAAAACTGTGTAATGTATTTATAAACAAGAAAAAAATTAAAATTATAAATATAATAATAATAATAATAATAATAATCTTATCATAAAAAATCAAATTATATATTGTTTCAATTGAGTATTTAATAAAATATATTATAAACTAAATTGAGAAGTTTACAATCTGAATAAATTCTCCATACAAATTCACCTAAGCAATCATAATATAATAATTAATTAGTTTTTTAAAATCTTTATTTCATATGTATCTTCATTTATGTCATTTAAAAAAAATCATATGTATCTTCATTTATGGGTAAAACTTTATTGGACAAAATTCTATATCTAGAAAAGTATTAAGCCACTAATGGTGGTATATTCATAAACTCACAATTTTGTGTTAGAATATTTTATTATATTGTCTTTGTGTACGTTAATAAGTGACTAATGTATTTATAGTTAAAGTGGTATTAGTCCATGTGACGAATTAAACAGATTAAGTAAATGAGATATTATAAATGATGATTTAATCGTATAAATTAAGATATTAGTAATAAGAATTAGAAGAATATTTATATATCACGATGATTAGATTGTTTTTTTCTTAAATTTCAAATTAATTACGTAAAAAAGAAAAAAGAAAGATAGGTTATTTCTTGCTTATTGTCCCGACCAGTCATCGGTCATCGATTTCAAAGATCAACCTCAGACATAGCACACCGGTGCATGATAGGGGAAGGGGTCACCTAAGGTGGGCCCCAAACACACCTATTAGGGTATTGGTTAGTCTTTAGTCATCGGTACCATAGACCTCAACGTCAGAAGGAGAGATCGGACGTCGACGGTTCGAACAGTTATATTGGCCCACGTGAGGTGGACCCTAAAATTATCCTAAGTTATTAGTTAAATATCAAATATGAGAGAAGCCTGAGTCACGAGGGATCCATGCACGTGGTGTGTATAGTGCATACAGGCGCGACACGTGAGAATAACCTTTGGAGGCGCTAAGGCCCACTAGGGTTAGGGTTTCCAAGGGAAGTTGCATGCATGACACGTGAATACTTAGGGCACCCGTATAAACAAATGGCGCCAGATATTAGGTGCACAGGTTGGTACCCAGGTGGTCACTCTGTAAGTCGTTGCACTCCAGTTAAGGGAAGTTCTATGTGCCAAATACGCTAAGATTATGTAAATAGCGGCGCAAGGACGTTCTCCAAGGAACCCAAGACAAGGGTAACAACACAAAGGTAAACCCTAGTTTCAACCTATATAAAGGGTGCCAAGAACCCTAGCAAGGGACACAATTTCTAAGACTGAAACTACTTTATACACTTGGTGTTTCTTTGCCCTTATACTGACTTGAGCATCGGAGTGCAAACGACCGTCAAGGCGCCATTTGTCTTTGCAAGTGAGAGATTTCTTGATCAATGAAGGACGATTCTCAAGTGGAGATAGTAGGGCCAAAGACTGCCATTCGAATCATCCGGCGAGGCGAGTCAACCGACAGGAACACTTATTCATCAAATGACTTTTGTGGAAGATTTATTTGTACAATATTAAATAAACAATCCACTTAGTAACCTTGAAATTATAAATAGTATATAATTACTACAAGAAAATCATTAAATATAAATTAATTTTAGAAAAAAAATAATTAGTTGCTATATTAACTAAATTAGATATTATTTTATAAAATAAAAAAATTATTAGTATCTAAATTAATTTTTATAATTAATAAATAATTTTTAAAAACTTATATCCAATTATCTATCAATGTTTTAGCTATCAATTATGTAGATTCTAAAGTTGGTAGCTTATTAAATACTAATTTAAAAATTATTTATCAATAATAAAAATTAATTTAGATATCAATTATTTTTTAATCTTAAAATAGTATCTAATTTATTTAATATAAAAACTAATTATTTATATTATTTAAAATTATTTTTTATTTAATAATTTTGTTATAGTTCTCCTATTCTAATAAATTATTATAAATTTTATAAATTAGTTTCTTTCATTTTCTATGAATTGTTTCACAATATTTTTAATTTGTTCGTTCAAGCAAACCAACACGGAAATCTAGTAATTATAATTAAAAACAAGTTGCAATAATTTCTTTTTCATTTTTCTTTTTACAATTTCAAGTATAAACTAAAGTTTCTTTAGGTATTGGTTTACAAATACTAATAACAGGTAAAAGAAAAGGACAAATATCCAATATGTTTTAAGTGTAATTTTTAAACCAAAATTTTTAGAAAATATGATAATTAAGATATACTTAATTTTTTATAAAATATTATTTCATATTTTCATTAATACTATATACTCTTTAAAAAAATCAATTTTACATTGATATATTAATTCGAAGATCTGATGTATTAGAGGGGTGTATTATCTAGTATATATAATGTTTTTTTAATATTATTAATGTGTTATTAGCAAACTAATATAAAAAGGAATTGCATTCATTTTCATTGAGTGAAGAAAGAATCTTTAACAAATATGAAATAGTAAAATATTTAAATAAAAATAAAAGTATTGAAAGATTTAATAAAAGAAAAGATATTGAATAAAAAGTAAATTAAATAGTAGAAATAGTTAAAAGTTAATTAGAATTGCAAGTAAGAGGTAGAAGGTGAGAAGAGGAGCATGCAAAAGGGACAAAGTGATTGAAAGGCACATGTAATGTATGCATAAGAGTGCGCGTGCGCATTCCACCGAGGACCAATTCCACGTGCGCATGTTTTGTTTCCCATGAAATGCTGATTTCATTCAACCTTCCTATTCTTCTATTTTCCTCACAAACGACTCATTACAAATTACCTTCCAACACATACATCGGAACAATCAATCAAATTCACCACTATATATTGGAATGAGTTCCACTATAAAACTCCAAACATTTCTACTCCAAACATTTCAAAACATGCAAAACGGACCAAGTTAAACTATCAAATTCTCAAACTTAAATTCAACTCAATAATCTTATAAATCAACTTAAGTTTAACTACCCTCTATATTTATGGATCAGTTCATTTTATAATTATTATATTTAAAAATACAAATATTATAATTTATTTTTTAAAACATATATATGGATTATAAATTATATATTAAATTATTATTGTTCTTACAGTAAGGATCGATAACACTCAAACAAATTGACAATACCAACTTCTTCAATTGATCTTTCGGTTTTGGGCTTTCGTCTATTCTCTTGATTGGGCTTTCGGTTTCTCTCCAGGTAGGGCTCTCGGCTTCTCTCCTCACAGATAGGTGTGTGTACCTATAAGGCGCTCCGATGCCAAAGTCAGAAATAATTCAATGTTCATCAGATCAAATTCACTTTGCCTTACCTCTTGGATTGCTCCCATATTTATAGGGTTTTCTTGTTGAGCTTATACCTTGTTTGGGCATTTCTTTCTGCACCTCTTTATTACTTTATGCACACCCATTAATTTGGGCTTTGCTACAATGTTAATTTTATCTCTTTTTTATATATGTTGTTCTCGGTATGACTTCTCGGTCACATCTCTCGGTCCTGGCAGTACACTAGCCCCCTAGGCATAAGGTTTTACTTTGTTTTTTATAAAAGCGTTATGCCTAATATTATGAAACGTGTCAGTAAATCTTTTTGAAATCATTTTAATTTTGCATTAAATGTCTCGTTTTGTGTGTTTTCTTGATCAAAACAAATGATTTGATGTGAAAGACTCACTCAACCGTTAGATGCAAAATATTTGAATGGTTTGAGATGTTATGATGTTTCAATTCTTAGGGTTTTACCTCCACTATAAATACTTTGCTTGATTTACTACTTTGGGTGTTATCTTATTTTGCTCTTTTCCGAGAGATCCAACAAATTGTTTCAAAGGTATAATATCTATTTCGAGTTCTGTTTCTGATGAATTTTTGGGTTTTTCGAGCCCGGGTGGTGAATCTATTGGTCGAGTGGTGTGGACTCAGGAAAATCCAGAATCAAAGTCTTCGTCTGCTACCCTTTCATGCATGAACGATTCGAATGAAGCCACTACTGTTCTTATACCCCACAGAGTCGAAAGAAATGCACCTCAAAGAACTCTTCATCCTAGTTACAACTGGGTTAACTCTAAAGTTCGAGAATTTTTCTCTCGCTATCGTTCTTCTTATGAGCTTCGTGATTTTCTTTCTAACACCCAAATTTATTCTTCTAGTACTGATGAGAATATAATTTCCTTTCGGCGCGCCGAGAATGTTGATAATGTTTGTCATGGTCGTGAAGATGACAAGAGTGACTTTTTTTATTTTTATGCTTGTTTTTTCAGTGATCTTCATATTCGATTTCCATTGAATGATTTTCTAATGGGTGTACTTAATTTTCTCAATATTGCTCCCACCCAACTCCATCCAAATGGTTGGGCTTCTATACAAGCTTTTAGCTTCTTGTGTAATCTATTTTCACTTTCTCCTAGCCCAAAATCCTTTTTGTACTATTATAGCTCTTGGCCTGGTAAACAACCAAGCTGGTTATCTTTAATTAGTAAACCTAGAATTTATTTTCTCAAACCCTTTACTTCTTCATATAAAGACTTTAAAGGAGGTTTTTTCAAGGTCTTTATAGAGGAATATGGAAGAAAATATTTCTTTAACGGTGATACCCCTAAGTTTCCTTTCTATTGGACTAACGAACCTTTGAAGTTCAACTCTTGGTCATACCACTCTATGGATGCTGATGATCGTCGTGTAATTGAGGTTTTCGGTCACTTCTCCTACCAGATTCCCACCCGCGCTTTGTTACGGTTATACACTTCAAAAATACCGCGAAAAGATTTCATTAGTATGTATTTGTTCACATTTTTGCTAGATAGTCAGAGATTCTTAACTTTGCTAAATCTTTTATTGATTTTCATATTTAATGGCGGCTACCAATCCGAGAGCACGAACTTACTTTTCGAAACTTCTGAATAAGGCGGGTGATGTAAATCCTCGTCCTGAATCGATTGTTGATCATGCGGAAGGAGTTGAAATGGTTGAACCTATCTTGATGTGATTCCAATAGCCACATAGAACAAGATTCTTGACATTTTTAGGAATCACCTTGAGCTGGAAAATATAGAGGCACTTTCTTAGAGTTGGATCATGGTTCTAAGTCAAGAACTCACCA
>Ga0123342_1004353_pt1 | contig 21666 bp, 8 predicted proteins | sample Turbeawhitnodule_FD_89960 | JGI IMG/M metagenome (GOLD analysis project Ga0123342, IMG submission 89960) | Root nodule microbial communities of legume samples collected from Mexico - Turtle bean Mexico white nodule | ecosystem: Host-associated > Plants > Roots > Nodule | place: Mexico: Nepantla...
AGAGCTACCCGACAAATAATATTGAATAAATAAAGCGGAATAATAAAAGAGATAAAGAGGAAAAAACACACCCGAAAATTGTTAACGGAGTTCGGCCTGTTTAGCCTAATCTCCGATCACAGCAAAAACAACTCACTTTTATTATTATGAGAGAAGATATTACAAATTGGGATATTTAACAGTAAAGGAGGAGAGTTTAATTTATAACCCTCAAACCTCCTCCCAAACAATGAACTCACCGATGTGGGACTTGGGATTAAGCCAAAATCAACACCTTTCACCCAATATCTCACGAAGAATAAATAAATAAAAAGCACAAATAATTATAGATTTTTTTTTCTTAATTGAATGATAACTTAACCTGGATTGAACTATAGTAATTACATGTTGTAAGTGTTAGGATCTATAAAACTTTGACGTGACTTTGAGGTTGTGTTTTTGCACCTAAACCCTAAACATATTGTGAGCATGTGCATTTAACGGATTTGTGAATGACATAGTGTCAAATATGCTATTTTAGGCCAAATACAACCAAATTCATAGACGTGTCAATGTTAACATGATCCAGACCCATGTACACATGTTTTGGCTTGAAATCATAGGTGAATCTATTTTAATTAAAAAAAAAAATAAGGAACATATCATTTTTTATTAGTGATCTTATTCATGTATTCAACGCGACCGATAGAAGAAGGTAGACATATGACCCATAAATTTTATTTCTGATCAAGCATCGGTTACAAAAGAAATAACGTGTTGTGTTGAAAAAAAAATGTGTTATATAACTTGTATTGGAAAAGAAAGAACATGTTGTATTGTAAAAAAAAAACGTATTGTATTAAAAAAAAGAAAAAAGGATAAGTACACGTTACAAATAAACTTAAGAGTTTAAATTATTTCATCTGTAACATTTTTCAACAAGAAAGATTTATAATATTATATTATTAGTTTGTTTATTATAAACTATTTACTATTTTTCAGTTACATAGTTGTTTATATTGTTTATTAGACAATACAAAATTATTATTTAATTAATTATTTCATAAATTTTATTTATTTATATTGTTTATTGCTTACTACTTACATATTTGTTTATATGTTTATTTTTTATTAAAATTTTAAATTTGAAATATATTTTCTTATTTTATATTTTATTTATATTTTTTAATTTGAATTTAAATTTAAATGTGACTTATTATATAGTTATGTTATGTTGTATTTTTTAATTTAAATGACATTTTTATTTCATTTTTGTTTACATTACAAATATAAAATTATTGAATTTTATAATTAGTACATAATTTTAATATACTCTAATAGATTTATAATTATATAAATAGTAATGTGTCCAATAAGTTTCAATTTAATTGTATTTTGGTATGATATTGTATTTAAATTTGTATTCATGTTTTTACTTCATAGGTGACGAAATGAAAATGTGTTGGGTGGCTAATTCCGTGTTTGTTTATACTTAATTAACACTTCATGCGGATAGATTTAAAGTGAAAATATTGAAGATTTTATATCGATTATAGATAGGAACATTTTATAATATATAAGTGAATGCAAATATCACCTTATGAACCAATTTTGTAATATTGTTTTAGACTTAAAATTCACTTTTTAAAATGGTATCAGAGTCACATAGAGTCCATTCTAGTAAGAGTTTGTTTGATTTATAAGTCATCCACTATCGGGCTACTATCAGATCGTGCACTATATAGTCATACACACAAGTTGGAAGGTCTCGGCGTGAGGTGTGTTGAAAATCTTACGTTGACTACAAATTATAACATTTTGTAGTATACAAGTGAATGCAAATCTCAACTTATGAATCAATTTTATAAAGTTAGACTTAAAATTTAATTTTTAATATAAATTCAAAAAAAAAAAGGTAAAAAGCAAAAAGAAAAATACAAATATTCAATGATAATCTTTCCTTCCTAACATATGAGGATTTGCAAAAAATAATACACATAATTATTAATCATCTAAATAACAATGAAATATTTACTACATAAACAATTATAAAGTTGAAGTTTAAGGTATATCAATTATAAATATTATTAAAAAAATTTATTAGTATACATTTTATAATATAATAAAAAAATATTTTAAAATAAAAAATCAAATAAAGTATATAATATTCTATTAATATACATTTTATATTGTAAAAAACTTTAAATATTAAAAATTAAACATTAAATAATAAATAAAATAATTAATTTAATATATAACCTTTCTCTATCAGAAGTGAATGTGATATAGTATTTACAACACTGGATTTTACATAATATCTTTATTTCAAGTTATGTCGTTATTTATATAAATTTAAATTATATATTGATAACTAAAAGCACTAATAAAAATAACTACACTAGAGTTTGTACCAAAACAACATCATAAAAGAAGTGCAGAGTATAATTGTGGTGAATAGAATGCAAACAACAAAGTTAGTGTATGAGAAGGCATTATTTGAAAGAATTTTCTGAACACCAGCTTATATTCATTAAAAATAATAAAGGTGAAATTGAAAGAAATAAAGACAGAATTAATTCAACATATGATTTATTTATTGTACCAAATACATATTTATAAGTGTTAACAGGGTTGACCAAATTCTTCAACAACTAAATCTGGCATTGCTCTCAGTCATAGGACACTATTTAATTCTAGAGTTCTATCTTTCTTCAATACATATTCTCATATTCTCATGTCCAAAAGATAAAGCTCCAACCAGATACAATAATTAATTAATACTTTAATTTAATGACATATTTAACTATTTTTTGTTTTGCGCCTTTTACATTATAAACTAAACCTTAAAACCGCACTTTGTACGGAAATTTTAAATTATTTTTATAATTAATATGTATATATATATATAGATATTTTTTTTTTCCAAGCATGTGTTTATTTGATATTTAAAAATATCACATAAAATAATTATGAAGCTGCTATTTTTAATATAAAAAGAATATTTTGAGTTAGTATTATTTTTAAATAATATTACCAAGTATAATTTTATAAATAACATTAAGATATAATCTAATAAAGAGGACCTTTTATAATTGTTATGTAACTATTTTTTTTTTACACATTTTTTTACCAGTTATACCTATATAAATATAATTTATTTTATTATTCACAATTTTAACAGTTTAGGATAAATATTATTTATGATAAAATTATTATTCATGTGTTTAAAAGAAAATATATATTTAATATTTCTATTTTAGTCTTAATTATTTTATAATGTAATTATTATATTTAAATATTTATAATTAGCTTACATAAAGATTTAATAAAAAAGAAAATTATTAAATCAAGAAAGATGGACAGACATGTTCATGTGTTTTTCATAACAAAAAGTATATATATATATATATATATATATATATATATGAATAAAGAGAATTTTTTTTTAATATGTATATATATATATAAATATATGTTATATATATATTAATTAATTAAAAAAATTCTATGTGTTTCTGCTAGTAATTAATAATGTGGTTGCTAAAAAAATATTGAAATGAGAAATTTTTTTATATTTTTAATATGGTAATAACTTTGTGAGATAGATGATACAATTTGAAAAAACAATATCCCTTTTGTTATAATTTTGAAAATAATTATTTTAATCTACGTTTATAAGATGTGTTTATTTCATTGTAATGTTTTTTTAATAGAAAAAATAATCATAAATATTATTTTTGTTATTATTTAATTTTTAAAATGAAAATTTTGAAATTTAATATTTTGATTTAAAATTTCACCATTCAAAATGTAACCTTAGATATAAATCGAATAATAAATTTACACTTTAAATTTTAAATAATTTACAATATGCTATCTACAGTATAAAAAACTAACTTGAAATTTAATAGAATGCCACTTTGAATTTTAATATTAAAATTTTGAATTCACGTTGAAAATTTCAAATTCCATGATATACTTAAAAACAATTTTTTTTCTATTTCATTTTTTAGTTTTTAAGTATACGTTTGGAAAACAAATTTAAACATTAATTAATTTAGAAATTATATTATTTTAACTATAAAGGGGTAAAATATAAAATTGATGAAATTTAACTTTCAAGATTTAGTATTATCAGATTTTGATGGTTTTAATTATAAAACAATATTAATCATAATTAATACTATTATATGAAGTTTTAACATTTAAAATTTATTATTTGTATATTTCTGAAAACTGGAAATAAAAATACACTTTAAATCTATCCGAATAATTATTATTAATATATTATAGTAATTATTAATTAATATCTTTCAGTAATAAATTACTTAACGTATAAATTGTGCATTAAGTATTATTGATGCAAAAAATTAATATATAATTATTATTTAAGTGACTCAACTTTATTTTTTTATTATTATCATTGTTATCTCTTAAAAATTCAAATTTTAATATTTGAAATTTATATTTTAAAAGAAAAAAAAATATTTATTAATCAAATTTTATTTTGTTGTAACATTTGATTATTTTATATTGCTTTTTTTTAATGAAAATTCTTATAATTCGTTACTTTTAACATGATGAAATTTTTTTATATATAATTATTTTATTATTATTGTCGTTACTTATTATAATAAATTATATATATATAGAGAGAGAGTAACAATCATTGTTAAAATAAAACAAATAAATATAATTAATAATATTGATTCAATAATTAAAATCATACATTATATAAACAAACAATCATTATATATAATTATTAAATTGAAAAATATCGAAACATAGTAGTCTTGTTTCCATTCATGTTCAACTTCTAAACATTCTTTTGTTTCTCTTCTTTTTGTTCTTTTTCTTCATATACTTAGCAGAATAAGTATTTATATTTGTAGTTTGAAAGCATATTAAAATTTGCTATTGTTACAATTCAATAATATGTATTAAATAATAGTATATACAATTATCTTTTTACTGTAAAAAAATTAACCATGATGATTACAATGTTGTTAATAAATATAGAATCAAATTAATTTTGTCAACCCTCTCATTTTCAATTTTCTAAAACCTTTCTTAATCATCTTAATAATGTGATATTCTACTTAATCTGATTACACATAAGAAAAATAAAACGAGTAAAAAGAATAAAATTTATTTTTGTAGTTTGAAAGAACATTAAAATTTGATACAAACATTATATCTTCTCTCCTTTTTTGGTAAATTTGATGTTTTATGAGGTGGTAACCACTTCTAGTTAATTTTTCTTCTTTTACAACTGAAATTTACCCAATTATACATTGCAATCTTTGCTATATTTTAATGATATAAATTTGTCTTTGGAATCACTACTTTAACTTCTACCTTAAAAAAAAAATATTGTGAAAGTTTGCCTTATATAGAGCCTTCAAGCAAATTTTTCATTTTTTAAATTTGAATTTATGTGTAAAACCAATGAAGCCTCTAGAAAAAAATTTAAGTTGAGGTTTTTAATTATTGTAGAAAAAATGAGTATTTAATTGAAAACATGTTCAAAATAAATTAATAGATAATGTAATTTTAAATTACTAACTTTTTTTTGTAAGGGAAAGGGGTACATAAAATTCCTAACATCTAACATAACCGTATTAAAGTTAACATGATTTAGCAACATAGTTTTAAAAAATGAAACATTGTTTGATGAAAGACAAAATACATATAATAGGATGAGAAATAAGTTTAAGTCTCCCACATTAATATATAATTGTTTTATCATTACATCTTTTATTTATTATCTAAGGTTACAAAGTATAAGATAAACATGTGCACGCATACCGAGAGAATAAGGTTGAAATGTTTCCTACCGCTGAGATAAAAATGAATTCTTATATTATCAAAATCAAAATTCATATGGTTTGAAAATCTCATTTTATAATTAAGTTTTTGTAAAGTTCACCTTTTTATTATAATATTTTTAATATAACATTAAAATAATTATCTAAAATGTATTCTAATGAAAGATTATCTCATACATCTATTATTATCGGATCGATATTAGATTAGTTATAAATATTTAATCTCATATACAAATTATCAATAATTACGACACTAAAAATGAGTCAGAGATTTTACCTCAATTAAAAATAATACTAATTCATAATTTTATAAAATTAAATTATACTTAAATCTATTTCTTAATAATAAAAAAAATAAACCGTAATAATTTGATAATATTTATCAAAACTAGTTATCCTTATTTATCATTGGTTAAAATTATCCAAAACTGATAGTCAATGAGTATTAGGATTAACACAAAGGGTGATAGAAGAAATGAATATATTTTGATTAGAGGTGCATAGTTGGTTTTAATTTGAGATAATTGACAATAAATTTACTCCATTTAGTAACTCTCCTTGAATTAAGTGTGTGGAAGTTACACATTGACTTTGAATGAAGTACGTTTTATTTTCCATGAGAAGTTTGAGTTTTTGTCGCATCTTTTTACCTACCCAAAACGCAATGCGTGTTCTTGTCACACGTCCTTAATAAAATAGAATTGCCAAAATGTGATACACACAGCCTCAGCACCCTCTTTCCAGAATGATTCCAGATGAAGAAACATTACCAGAAACCAAACCTTAACCAAGAAATAAGAAAGGTTAGAGAATTTGCAAGGCATAAGAAATGGTTTGAAAGCAACATAAGTTGACATATTTGACCCAACCATAAGCCAGGAACTTGGGCTCCCCTCATGATGCAAAATTTAAATCTGTTGCAGAATGATCATAATTAAGTTTCCAATGCAATTAAAATCCCTGTCCAGTTCCTCCACCAAATTTAATTCCATAGGGGCTTTTCATCCATGGTGTGGTCCCCTCCTGAAAGGGACACCCTTGGATCTCACTGCTTTCAGTGTCAAACCTCAATGAATAACTCACCTTTCCATCATGCAAATCTCCAATGTCAATCCACCCCTTCTCTTTTCTTTCTCTTTCAACTTCACAAATTCACACACTAAGATCATAAATAATTAAAGAGACTATGTAGTTTCAATTTCTAATCATGATTATCTCCTATATATTAATATTAAGAAAAAAAGATGTTATTATAAACTGTAATTGATATTATATAAACTTATCCTAAGAGGTTAAAAAATAAAGATATATTTTTACAACGTTATTTTCTGTGAGAACTATTTCCAATAAAGCGTTAAAAAATGGAATACTGATTAATCATAAGTGATTATTAGTAGTAGCATTTAAAAATAATGGTAATAAACAGGGTTGAGGTTTTTGTTCTTATCACATCCACGGAAGATATCTCCCCCGAGAAGGCGCGTGTAGGTGTGGTGGATTGTGAGGAGGCAGAAGCGCGTGGGGAGAAGTTGAAAGGAAAAAAGGTTTGACTTTGGAGAAGGGTGTGGGAAACGTTTGGAATGGCCATTAAGAGAGCAGCACGTGGCATGTAACAGCCGACGGAGTAAGTGGCAGTGATCGGTTTCTGTGGACCTGCACTTACCATTCACAGTAAATTATTGAATTAACCGATTTATTACAACACAGTAGTATCAATGTGAGCATTATATTATGTGAGAGAGGAACAGAAAGAGAGTAGGATAAGGAGGGATCAAGAGAAAAGAGAGGGTCCCCTTTTGTGTGTTTTGTGTGCGTGTGTTACACAACTCAACTCTCAACTCAACTAAGATCATTCAACAAAACTCCTTCTGGTATGTTGTAACTCAACTTTTTTTTTTTCTTTTTTTTTTCATATCATGTGACATGCTAAAAAATCTTTTTAAGATTCCGGGCTGGGTTGGTCGGTTGGTAGTCTAGTCTGGAATATTTCACACTCTTGTGTTTTTGGGGTTGAATGAGAATGTTTTGATGGTTTAAAGCTTTTTATTGTTTGGATTCTGATATGGGAAACTTTTGTTGTGGGGTGTTAGAGACAAGTTTGGCTCAACTTAAGTAAGGTTTGGTTTGGTTAGCTTATCTCTCTCTTAGCACCTTAAAAAACAGTACAACACACAGGTGAAGTTGGTTCTCCAAAGCAAGAAGAATGTATGGGGATTGCCAAGTTATGTCAAGTATGGGAGGGAACGTAGTAGTGAACTCCGACACTCTCTTCTCCTCCTCGATCCAGAACTCTAACTTCAACTTCATCCCCACCATGCCTTTCCAACCTTTTCCTTCCATGGTAATTATTAACTCATCAACTATTTTTCTTTTGCATGTTTCTGTTCAATCTCTTTCTTCTTGCCTTTGATTTCCCCTTTTGTTTCTGAAGCAGAAAGAAGAAGATGGGATGCTGCGAGGGAAGGAAGAGATGGAGAGTGGGTCAGGAAGTGAACAGGTTGAAGACAAGTCAGGGAATGAACAAGAGAGTGAACAACCCACAAAGAAGAAGCGTTATCACAGGCACACTGCTCGCCAGATCCAAGAAATGGAAGCGTGAGGATATGCTATATGATTCTAGATCTCTCTTTCTCTTTCCCTTATTCTTCTCTCTCTTTTTGTTTTCTTGCTATGAAACGGAAATTCAAGGCTTTAACTTGTTGTTCATTGTTTGCTGCATGTGTAAAATGTAACTTTGGCAGTTTGTTCAAGGAATGTCCTCACCCAGATGATAAGCAGAGGCTGAAACTGAGCCATGAATTGGGCCTGAAACCGCGCCAGGTCAAGTTCTGGTTCCAGAACCGTCGAACCCAGATGAAGGTACGCTGCAACTTAATTACCATGCTTTTTCTCAGCTTCCATTAAAACGTTCACTTTTACTATCTTATAATAAAACCAAACCCTAAACTGTATACATGCTCTTAATTCCACCCATTAAATCTAACGTATACTGCTAGCACGTTTCCCAATGAACCGCGTTTCCTTCCCTTGCATTAAAACTTTCCTATGCCCTAATAAAACAGCTACATCAACAGTGCAACAGGAAAATAGATTAAAAAAACCCATCATATATATGTGAATAAATAAAAGAAAAAAAAAGGAAGAGGGGAAACTCTCATTTACTTGTGGTTCTTGGTAAGTCCATCATACAGTCTGTATTCCATTAATGTACGCATTAAACCCTACCTGTCCCAAGTGGTCTCAAACGGTACTCATATTTATTGCTATTATCATTACGGTTTTAGGGTTTGAATGGATGATGAAGGGTCTTCGGTCTTCTCTTTCTCCGCCATAAATTTTAAAAGCATTTATGTTGAAGGATTTAGCGAATTATATGCATGAAGATTATACCCTCATTACTATACATGTTGTAAGACTACAAAACATACGGAAGAGTCTTTGGTTGGTTTGCTTTAGCCATTAATTCATGTTTGACTTTATCAATTCTGGGACATAGGCACAACAAGATCGGGCAGATAATATCATACTTAGAGCCGAGAATGAGACTCTAAAGAGCGAGAACTATCGGTTACAAGCTGCACTGCGCAACGTTATGTGTCCCAATTGTGGTGGCCAATGCATAATGGGTGCTGATCTGGGTTTGGATGAACACCAAGTTCGCATTGAAAATGCCCGCTTAAGAGAAGAGGTATATTTATTACCATTATTTCAATTAAAACTTCTCTCTCTCAGAATCACATTCAACAAATATTTGATCAAATTTTCGTTGTGCTGTACAAAACTGTCTTAAAATTTGGAAATGGAGTTGATGGTTAGTACAGAAGTTGAAAAAACAGTCCACAAAACAACAAATTAACGTTTCAGTTTTATAGATAGTTATACTATTTTTTATTAATTAATAATGCATATATAGAAATTAAGTTATGTAAACTTCAACTTTACATTTAGAATTAATGTGAATGTTGATTTTGCAGTTAGAACGTGTGTGTTGCCTGACTTCAAGGTATACTGGGCGTTCATTGCAAACAATGGCAGCAGGTCCTACTCTCATGGCCCCTTCATTGGATTTGGATATGAACATGTATCCTAGGCACTTTTCGGATTCTGTTGCTCCTTGCACAGAAATGATTCCTGTGCCAATGCTGCCTCCCGAAGCTTCACCATTTTCTGAGGGTGGAGGAGTCTTAATGGAGGAAGAAAAGTCTCTGGCCTTGGAGCTCGCGGCTTCTTCCATGGCGGAACTTGTGAAGATGTGTCAGACAAACGAGCCACTTTGGATCCGAAGCAGTGAGGGTGAAAGGGAAGTGTTAAATTTTGAAGAGCACGCAAGGATATTTCCTTGGCCTCAGAATCTCAAACACCGAAGTGAACTGAGGACTGAAGCTAGCCGTGACACTTCTGTGGTTATAATGAATAGCGTCACTCTTGTTGATGCTTTCCTTGATGGTGTAAGTGATTGCTGAGTTTTTAGCACCCTTTTTCATTCTGAGTAAATCCTTTTCTTTCATCGGAAAATGTTATTCTGAAAACTGTAAATTGAAATATACTAATTTATTATAATTTCACCAATACAATTTTAAAATTTTCCATTTCATTTCAGAATAAAGTTGTTTTTCTTTTTCTTTGTAAATATATCATCCTTCATCTTATTATTTTTAGAAACTTTCACTTCATTTGTACAATGTTTTGCTCCATTTTTAATAGCATTATTTTTTCTCCATAACTCTTTACAGATCATTATATTTTATCCACACTATTTTCACTTCTCTATCTGTTTCTTTCTTGTACAAAAATTTATACAAATACACCTTTTCATTTGTAAAATATCATTTACCTTAATGTCTGTACACTTTTAGTAACAACAAAAGGTGAAATTTAAGTTTTGTCAATTTAAACCTTAACTATATAATGAAAGCTCTTTCTTTTCTTTTCCTTTGCCCCTTCTAATTGGATTTGTTTTCTGATGACTTCTGTCCTTTTACATTTTAGCAAAAATGGATGGAATTGTTTCCTACAATCGTGTCTCGAGCAAAAACTGTCCAAATCATATCTTCTGGTGCTTCTGGTCATGCAAGCGGGACTCTTCAGCTGGTATAGTGTCACGTTGCTTGTAAATATTGAAATGCTACGTTATATAATTTAGCTAGGTTATTGATATATTGCTTGTATTTTTCTAGATGTCCGCAGAATTTCAAGTTCTTTCTCCTTTGGTGTCCACTCGTGAGACTCATTTTCTTCGTTATTGTCAACAAAATGCTGAGGAGGGAACCTGGGCCATTGTTGATTTTCCTGTTGACAGCTTTCACCAAAATTTTCACCCTTCATATCCCAGATACTGCAGGAGATCCTCTGGTTGCGTCATTCAAGATATGCCAAATGGGTATTCAAGGGTAAGTCCTAAACCCATTGGTGCTTCTAATTATATATTTCATTGCCAGCATTTTCTGGTGTGTATGCATATGCCTAATTTCATCGTTATGCTTCGATTATGTGTATTTATATATGTAGGTAACATGGGTTGAGCACGCAAAAGTAGAAGAGAAACCTGTGCATCAGATATTCAGCAACTATGTGTACAGTGGAATGGCATTCGGAGCACAGCGTTGGTTAGGGGTTTTGCAGAGACAGTGCGAGAGGGTCGCGAGCCTCATGGCCAGAAACATATCAGATCTTGGAGGTTCTCAAAATCTATCTCTCTAATCTTAATTGCACTAATTTCAACAAGTTATTTTTAATTCAATAATTAGCAAGGAGACTGTGGATATGAAACACCTAAAACTTGGCTAGGGAAAGCACACAAACAAATATAAGTCATTCATGAAACACCTATAGCTTCTATATTTCTGTCTCTTCTATCTATTTAGATATAGATTACTACAATGTGTCCATTAATAATTTCTCAACAACTATATATCTATGATAGTAACTTCTGACACATATATGTTGTACTACAATTGCAGTGATACCTTCGCCAGAAGCGCGAAAGAACTTGATGAAACTGGCCCAAAGAATGATAAAAACGTTTGGCCTTAACATGAGTACCTCTGGTGGTCAATCGTGGACAGCCATATCAGATTCCCCTGAAGACACAGTCAGAATCACAACTAGGAAAGTCACGGAGCCTGGCCAACCAAATGGTGTGATTCTGAGTGCTGTTTCAACCACTTGGTTGCCCTATTCTCATACCAAGGTCTTTGATCTCCTCAGGGACGAACGACACAGATCTCAGGTAGTGCAAACCCCCCTTCTCCCCACCCAATATTCTACTCATCGATTGCAATTCAAATTCAACTCTTAATCCATTGCATTTTAACGGTTAAGTAATGAATACCCGATTTTATATTTTTTGGCAGATGGATGCTCTTTCAAACGGGAACTCATTGAATGAAGTGGCTCATATTGCAAATGGCTCACATCCAGGAAACTGCATTTCACTTCTTCGCATAAATGTAAGATCAATTTTAATAAGTGATTAGATCATTATACCAGAAATACTTTAAAAAAATTACACATACGTATTTTCTCAGAGAAATAACAACTAACAGAAAAATGCCTTTTCCTGATATGTTGTTTGTTTCCTGTTAGACAATGGAGAGGATGACTGCTGTGGACATTTTGATTTGATGTGAAATAATCTAGTTATAATACAATGTTAAAGGTTTTCTATTCTAAATCGTAGGTTATTGTTACATATATGCAGGTAGCAAGCAACTCATCCCAGAACGTAGAGCTAATGCTGCAAGAGAGTTGCACCGACCAATCCGGAAGCTTGGTAGTATACACCACCATTGATGTGGATTCCATCCAGCTAGCCATGAGTGGCGAGGACCCTTCTTGCATTGCCCTTCTCCCCCAAGGCTTCACGATAGTGCCAATGCTATCATCACCCAACGTTGACACACCCATCAATGCTAACTCCTCAGAGCCTCCATCTCTCAACTCAGGTTGCCTCCTAACCATGGGGCTGCAAGTTCTCGCCAGCACAATCCCTTCTGCAAAGCTCAATCTCTCAAGTGTCACGGCCATCAACAACCACCTCTGCAACACCTTGCACCAAATTGAAGCTGCTCTTTCTAATGGCAACGAGAATGGCACCAATTTCCTTTGCACTGAACCCACCGCCAGTGCTCCTCCCAAGCAGTGAAATGGAAAGTCACAAAATGGTTCCTTTACCCGAGTTTTGTTTACCCTTTTGGATTTATGAGCTTGTAGTTGTGGCCAGAGGAACTACCAAGAGGAGAAGAATGAGGTTATTTTTCTAGAGATGATGGGGGAAGCAATAACGAGGGTAAGAGTAGTTTAAAATAAAAATGGATTTGAGTGGGGATTATTAATTAGGTAGGGAAGCGTGTTAGAAATGTAAGGTGTGAGTAATGGATGTGTGTAAGAATTGAGAAACAATGTGGAATCGCATGAATTTATGTGTGTGAGGGTAGAGGGACTGAGGGAGTCAAGAGCGCACCAGATAGTACCTTGGGCTCTGGAGTGAGGCCATGGCCTCACCATTCAGTAAGGGTGCTGTGGTTCGGGAATTGACTCTTGTTTCTATGTCAGCCTCTATTGTGTTTATTTTTATGCTTATCATCATTCAACTTCACTTAATTCACTTCTTTATGTTTTCTCTCGTTTTCATCTTCTGTTTCCTATGAAAACCTTATTCTCGCTACCTTCACACCTCTTATTAATTTATATATGCATATGTAATTATCCTTTCTAACCTTCATTGTTCTAATAATCCCTTTAGTTATTCATTTTCTTGCATATGTCTAACTTAAACAACCTCATCCGCATATTGATATTGTTATCATCATCACTTGCAGATTTTAATCACACTGTAAGCACCCTGTATCCACCGTTTTGAATAGGTCAAAAACCCTTGGTGGCTAAAGGACAAATCTTATTATAAGAACTAAAACCTTCCCAACTAACGCACTGTTTTCAAGCAAATGGACATAGGCATCAATCAGGAAAAAATTCTTTAAAAACTTGTTAATGTTATCCATCATGAAAATCTCAATAGCTTTATCCCATTTTTAAAGATAATATATAAAATGATATTCACATTTTCTAACTTTTAAATAAACATTCACATCTTCACATTCATCCCTCGTATATTTTAATAAGTCCTTCACTTTACTTCTTTGATTTAAAAATTATAAAATTTAATTTAAAGTTTTAAAAAATTAAATTAAAAAAATTGTTATTAACATAAAACTTGAATAATTTAATTATTATATATTAAAATATCCTAAAAAATATATTTTTAGTAAATTGTAAAACATGTGTAATAAAAATATATTTTTTAGAAAACATTATTTTAATATAAAACTGATAAACAACTATAAAATGTATGATTAAATTTATTTAGCTATTATTATGTTAAAATGCGGTTTTAATACAAATATAAATGTAAATAAAAAGAGTATAAGTATTACTTTATTAATAACATAAGTGAGGTGATTTTCTTAATTAGAGTATAATGTCGTTTTTTGAGTCCTGGGTTTCTCTCATCTATTAAGTTAAAAACTAATCTTGCTTATGATAATGTAATTAATGTTAACTGTATAAATTAATGTTAAATTTATTTAATTCTTTGCCAAAAAAAAATTAATGTTAACTTTATGAATTTTCGTATGCGGTGAAGATTGAATATAAATTCTCTGCGAATTGGATCATTCTCATGATATGTGAATTTCATCTAAGAAGATACTAGGAAGTAGGAGTACAATTTTCTTATAACTAAATCATTCAATTTTTTACCTATAAAATTTATTTAATATTTATATTTTAAAAATTAATTTTCAAGTATTTTTTTATTTAACACTACAAAAAAAATCATTAAATAAAAACTAATTTTAGAAACAAAAAATAATTAGTTATTATAATGACTAAATTAGAGACATTTTAGATACTAAAATAATTATTATACTTCAAGAAAATGATCAAATAGAAACCAATTTTTAGAGACCAAAATAATTAGTTGTAATAGTAACTAAATTAGAAATGATTTTAAAAACTAAAAAAAATGGTTTCTAAATTAGTTTCTATTATTGTCAAATAAATTCTAAATTGGTATCTAATTAGCTACCAAGGTTCTAACTACCAATTATTTAGTTTCTAAATTTGGTAGCAAAAACCTTGGTTACTAATTAGATACCAATTTAGAAACTATTTAACAATAATAGAAATTAATTTAGAAACCAAAAATTTATTTAGTCCCTAAAATGATCTTTAATTTAATCATTATAGCAACTAATTATTTTTTATCTCTATTACATGATTTTCTTGTAGTGTTAGTTTTTAAATTAGTTTCTATTATTGATAAATAGTTTCTAAATTGGTATCTAATTAACTACCAAAGTTTTAACTACCAATTATTTAAATTCTAAATTTAGTAGCAAAAAACTTTACTTAATTAGATACCAATTTATAAACCATTTATCGTTAATAGAAATTAATTTAAAAATCAATTTTTTTTTAATTTTTAAAATATCTTTAATTTAGTCATTATAACAAGTAATTATTTTTTTAATGATTTTTTTGAAATGTAAGTTTCATTTAATATGTTATTTTTAAATAAAAAAAAATGTGAATGGCTATTTGAAGGTAGTTTCTTCCTGCACCCCCACAGTATTATGCAAAGACCATATTGTCCCAATTATTTTTTAAAAACTCCAAAATGCACTTAAACTGTACTTATTTTCTTACATTCCGGATTATGGAATCCAGAAAATTTTCGAATTTACACTTCTAATAAATTTTCGGATTCACCAATCCGTAACATAAATATGCATTCCGGATTCAAAAATCCATAATTAAAAAAAAAAACACTCTGGATTCACCAATCCGTAACAAAATTAGACTTCCAGATTTAGCATTTCGAAAATCAACAATTTATGCAAAATTTGCTTCCAGAACATCCTCTCATTCAGAAAACACAATTTAATCAATTCCGGATTCATGAATCCAAAATACATTACCGGATCCCAATATCCGGTAACCCCAAAATCTCCATAACCACCATGCTCCTAAAAAAAATCTTTACTATTTCTTCTACAACCCAAACAACACTTCGACAACATAGCGTACTCCTCCATCTTGCCTCAAACAAGTACAAAAACCCTCCACCAGTGATTGATATTCAATGATGAAGATGATCAGTAACAAAGGAAGCCCAACATGATGCTCCTTTTCAAATTAGAGGTCAAGGTTAATCTTGGGATATTTAAAATTGTGGGGCTGCAGGAAGAAAAACATGGGGGTACAAGAAGAAGAAGCCCTATTTGAAATAAGAGATGTGTTTGTCATCTAGCACAACCTCAAGGAAGATAAATATGGTTTTCCATAAATAATTAATCTATAATTAATTTTAAAAATACAAAATAATTAGTAACTATTTTTCTCTGTAGATTAATGGACTCTTGAAAAGGAGTAAATGGATTAGTACACAGGTTTGAAAATTCATTTAATTTTATTTAGGTTTAATTACCTTTTTCGTCCCTATATTTATAGCCAATAGTCAATTTGGTACAGTGGTTTTTAAAAAATTCAATTTGGTCCCTAAGTTTTTTAAAATGTATTCAAAATGGTCATTTCTGTTAAATATCACCAAACAAACGACGTTAAGTGGTGCTTATGTGGCAGACACGTGTAAGTTACGTGGATAGTGCTTACATTACTTTAGTGAATACTGAATTAGGGTTTAGGTTATTCAAATTGGGGATTTCGAATTTCTAATTTAGGGTTTCTAATACGAGGATTGCTCCCCTGGTTGGATTCTGTGGTGCACTTTCCTGCTTCGATTCCATTCGGAGGTGTGCTCCCCTCATTCGATTATGTGGTGCAAGTGAATTCGGAGGTGCAGTCTTGTGGTTTGTGATTCGTTCGTGGGTGTAGTTTCGTTTGTGGTGGAAATGTCTGCATATAGATCTGCATTTGTATCATCATGTAGTTGTAACCGAATGGAAGTGCAACAACAACGATCGAGTTCTAGCCATCATGTAGCTGTAACCATCGTAAATCACGATCGCACCACAGAATCGAATGAGGGAAGCACACCTCCGAATGGAATCGAAGCAGGGAAGCGTACCACGGAATCCAACCAGGGGAGCAATCCTTGTATCAGAAACCCTAAATCAGAAATTCGAAATCCCCAATTTGAATAACCTAAACCATAATTCAGTATTCACCAAAGTAATGTAAGCACAATCCACGTAACTTACACGTGTCTGCCACATAAGCACCACTTAACGTCGTTTAGTGATATTTAACAGAAAGGACCATTTTGAATACATTTTAAAAAACTTAGGGACCAAATTGAATTTTTTAAAAACCACTGTACCAAATTGACTATTGGCTATAAATATATGGACGAAAAAGGTAATTAAAACTTTTTTTTATAAAAGTTGTGTTGTGTTTAACACCCTGGTTTTAAGTAGCAGTTGATTAATGAAAATATATGTTTTCATTGCATTGGAAATTGAAGTGTTTAACCTCATAATTGTGTGACGCTCGAAGAGTTGGGGACCATTTGACCTAATAATCTTTTTTACCTAAACCCTAAACATAATAATATTTTGAGGTTAGGTTGGAACTAGACTTTAACAAATTCTTTGGGTCATACTAAAGATATTAAATATGAAAAAGACCTATAATTACTCTTCTCTTTCCTCCCCTTATGAAAAAAAAAAATATGTTTTCATTCTTTTGTAAATGTTATTATTCTCTTCAATTCCACTGAAATCTTTAGAATTTCTTTTCGTTGTAATTCTTTTGCTGATAAATTTATGCCAATTACTTCCTGCACCATATGACTGATATGAAAGACGAAAATGAGTTACATATAAAAATACATTTTGGACTCTTTTTTTTGAGAATATGTTTTTGGAACGAATTTTTTTGTATTAAGGATTTTTTTATTCAAAGTGAGATTTTGATTTTTTTTTTTTGGATTTTCATTTCTATAATAAAAGGTATTTTTGGAAATTTAAAACTATTTAGGGTGTAGATTCAAAAAGATTGGGTGTAGGAAGAACTTGTCTAAATTTATTTGTTTATTTTTGGGCTTAGCTATTTTTTGTTTTCATTTTAGGGCCTTTTTTGTATTGGACCATATTTTTTTCTATTTTCACTACTATTTATATATCATCAGACGCTGCCCTTGTTTTTACCGTCTGTACGATATATGAACATCTTTCCGTGCTTCGTCTTGTATCTTTCTTTCGTTTTCTTTCTTGCAAACTTTGCTTTCTTTCTCTCAGACGCAATCTTCGTCTTTTTCTGCTGGACGTTCTGCGGTGTCTAGACGATCTCTTCTTCATCTTTTCACTCGTTCCTAGTCCAATTTTAAAAACATTAATAAACACAAAAGTCAATATTTTACAACTCGATATTGTGTATTGGTTTGATACATTGATAGAAAACGTGAGTATTATTATCGAGTTTGATAAAAAAATTATAATTAATAAAATTTTGACAAAATTATATATCTTTTACATCGAGAAGAAAAGATAAGGTAAAATACATGCAAAATGCTTAATGAATACTGAAGATGGAGGTATAAAATCAAAGCTTAGAGAATAATGAAGATAAATAGTGAAAAACAAAATGTTTAAAGAATAATGAAGGTGATACAAAAATAAGATTTTTATTTGTTTTTATATATATAAAAGGATAGCTTTCATAATAACAAACATGTAAAAAAAAAAGTTGGCGTGCTTACAAAATGAAGAGAAAAAAAAAACAATTTCTTCTTTTACTTTCATATTTTCGTCCTACACTTTTATAAATATGCAAATTTCTATTTTATTCTTCCTAAATTTGGTAATCACGAAATGAAAAGTATCTTATGAATTATATTATCTACAAGAACTTAAAGATTATATAATTGAGAAGTCATTTTTATTTTTTTAATTACACAAATTAAAAGTTATTTTAACTTTTAAATTGTACAACTTAGGTTTCACAATTTTGAAAGCTTTTTTTAAGAAAAACTAATTTTCACATTATGTAATTTGGAGGTGGAAAATAAATTTTGACAATTTAAAAATAGTAAAATAGAAACCTTCGTATTTATGGAGATAACAAAATATATGGGGTTGAGGAAGAAATATATCCAAAAAGCATAGATGTATAAACTTCGTGTCTTCAACTTAAATGGGCTAAGAGATTCATTCCTCACCCATTTGTTAGAGGCAGTTTTTTCCTGCACCCCTACATTTCTTCCTGCACCCACACAATATTATGCAAAGACCATATTGTCCCTATTATTTTTTAAAAACCTCAAAATGAACTTAAATTGTACTTATTTTTTTACATTCTGGATGGTGGAATTTGAAAGAATTTCAGATTGACACTTCCGGTAAACTTTCGGATCTACCAATCCATAATTCAAAATATACATTCCACATTCAGAAACCCATCATTAAAAAAAACAACATTTTGAATTCACCAATCCATAATATAAGTATGCATTTCGGATTCAGAAATTCATAATTAAAAAAAAACATTTTGGATTCACCAATCCATAATAGAATTAGGCTTCCAGATTCAACAATTCGAAAATCAACAATTTATACAAAATTTGCTTCCAAAAACACAATTTAATTAATTTCGGATTCATGAATCCGTAATACATTATCGGATCCCGATATTCGGTAACCCCAAAATTTCCATAACCACCATGCTCCTAGAAAAACTTAACTTTTACCTTTACAACCCAAACAACACTTCGACAATATAGCGTACTCCTCCACCTTGCCTCGAGCAACTACAAAACCCTCCACCAGGGGTTGATATTCAATGATGAAGATGAATAGTGACAAAGGAAGTCCAGCATGGTGCCCCTTTTCAAATTATAGGTCAAGATTAATTTTGGAATATTTAAAATTGTGGGGTGCAGGAAGAAGAAGCCTTTTTTAGACTGACAATGAGCTAACCCATTGGGTCTGAGCATAAGATCTTTAGGGATTTCTTTCTCCACCCCTTGATTTTCTTCTTCACGCCATGATTTTAAAATATTGAAATTATCCATTTTAGATTCTACTCAGGTTATGAATTTTGTATTCCAAGTTAAAAAGCCAGAATATAAAAAATAATACATTTTAATTTCTCAACTCTATAATCCAAAAAGTCTCTGATTCAACGTTGTGAAGTTAAAAAAACAATGAAAAACATCAAAGGATAATTTGGATATTTTAAAAATATGGGGGTGCAGGACGAAATGTATGAAATTACCCAAATTGTCTAGCTTATACTTAACAATTGGGCTTAAAACTGGATACTTTACAGGGCCACGTGCTATTTGTGACTGCAATTACTATTTGCACTTTCACATGCCAATACTTAAATGCATCCATTACACTTCACCCCTTTGTAAACTTTACTCCAATAATTACTTTTTTTTTTGTTCTCCGAAAATACTGTAATTTGAAAATAGCATATTCTCTGTGTTTTTAATGCTCACCGAACATACAATAAATCTACCATTCTCTCTCTCTTCTAATTTTACTCAGTTCTAAGTTGTCTTGTTTTCGCATTAAAATTAGTTCATCACTCCAAATCTTCAATCATATAAATAACACATCCAACATGTGTGACAATATTAACTTTTATAAGAAAAATTTATTGCCTCCATTTAATTGCTGGATGACCAGAGTAAAAAGTAATTACTGTGGGTGCTACCAAACAGGATGGCGAAGGAAGATTTCATAATTATAAAAAAAAATCCATAATTTCCTTCATTACTTTAAAAATATGAAAATTCTTACTTTTTTTTTGGCGTTAATGAAAAATTAACTTCGAATATAAAATCCATAAAAAAAAACTTTGTATGAAATAAATTTTTTCATATTGCACCATTCATTCGAAAGTAAAAAATACTTCCAAAATATACAATTTAGAAGTTTGTTTATTAAAAAAATAATTTTCATATTATACAATGTAGAAGTAAAAGATGCTTTCAAATTACACAATTTAAAAGCATTTTAATGCACAACTCAAAAGTCACTTTTGACTTTTGAATTATAAAATCCAAAAGGCTTTTTTTTAGACTAAAAAAAATGAGTTTCAAATTATACAATTTAATTTATTTATTTATTTAAAACTTCTAAATTACTAGAATTGTCTTATGATTTGCACACCGTGAAACATTTTCTTTCTTAAGTCAATCCATGTCACAACATGTAAATAAGGGTAGTGTAACCACAAGGGACACCGATAAGAAGGGATGGTGGCAAGAATGACAAGAACATAGTTTCATCTTTTAATCATTCATATGAGTGCCTAATGAAAATATGGAAATACAAAAAGAAATGACAACAAAGTATATGACTAGGGAACTTGGACCATCATTCAGGCAATTACTTCTTGCACCCAATCAATTATTTCTTTTTCACCCGATGAACTTTTTAAAATCTCATTATGCCCTTGTCTTTGTTAAACACTTTGGATATAAACATCCGTAAGCAATTAACATTTGCAATTGAAGCTCCCGGACACCTATGTCCGTAATAGAGAAATGCATTACGAATATCATTATCCAGAATTGGATTTTGTATTCCGGATGTACATATCCAAAATTGGGTTTAGAATTTTGGATGTACATATCCGGAATAGTTAACTGTGTTTTAGATGTGGGCATGCGAAAGTATATTTTTTGACTTATGGATTTCTATATCGGAAGCTAAGTGATTTTTTTTTTCAGCATTCTCAATGGATATAACTGCCTCATAGGAGAAATGTGAACGAAAGAATGGCAAGACGACGCTGCCCACTGCGTTCAGTGCGAAAACAAAGGGGGGGGGGGGGGGGCGGTGGCGGGGGGGGCCGGAGGGGGGGGGGGGGGGGGGGGGCGCGTGGG
>Ga0123342_1004354_pt1 | contig 21662 bp, 10 predicted proteins | sample Turbeawhitnodule_FD_89960 | JGI IMG/M metagenome (GOLD analysis project Ga0123342, IMG submission 89960) | Root nodule microbial communities of legume samples collected from Mexico - Turtle bean Mexico white nodule | ecosystem: Host-associated > Plants > Roots > Nodule | place: Mexico: Nepantla...
GGATCCTTACATCCGGGAAACTAACGGATCCACAAATCCGGGAAACTACCGGATCCCCAAATTCGAAAACTTACCGGATTCTGTGATTTGGAATGTGAAATAATATTTACGGAAACAACAATCATGAAAAAAACGGATACCAAAATCCGAAACACATGAATGTACCTTTATGAAGAAGAAGAAGCTATTGCAAGAGATTGCTGCTGAAGAAGACTTGTGCTATCGAAGAAGACGGCCGGCCACCACGCACAAATGACCATCATTTTAACTTTTTAGGGTTTTATTACATCAAGGGTAATTTCAAAAATTTTAAAGGGCAATTTTGTCTTTGCACAAGACTGTGGGGGTGCAGGAAGAAAAATGTGGGGGTGCAGGAAGAAACACCCTTATTTTTATTGGCTTTCTATTTTCATAAATCATTGGCAGTTTTCTTCCTGCACCCATACATCCTCCACCCCATAACATTATGGAAAGACAAATTTATCCTTAATATTTTCTAAACATCCCAAAATGCACATAACACTCATATTATACTTTTTTTTTCTTTCTTTGCACACAAACAGAGTCAATTGTCTCTGAACGAACGGTGGTGTTGCATCATCTCTTGTATAGGAATGCGTTTCTATTGGTAGTGATCGGTGGTGTTACGACAACTTGGTAGTGGTTTGGTGGTAAGCACAACTTGGTGCTTCTCTGTTCAAAAAAGAAGTTAAGTACAAAAAATTTCGTTTTTAGATTTGTAGTTCCATTTTTTTGGTGGACTTTCGTTTCTGAAGTTCATATGTTATAATTCCAGACAGTGTAGTCCGCTAAGTTTATGGAACAGGAAATCCGAACTTTGTTTTTAACATTCCACAAATCTTTTTGGATTGGAGGATCCATAGTTGTCTTTCGGATTTATGAATTATAATATTTCCAAATCCATCAATTCGTAATATTTCTGGATCCATCAATTCGTAACAAAAAATAGGCTTTCGGATTCAACAATCCAGAAATCAACAATTTCAAAAAAATTGCTCGAAAACATCTCCTCATCCAAAAAACAAAATGATTTACTTCTGGACTGATCAATCCATAACACACTCTCGGATCTCGATTTTCGTAACCACAATTACTCCATAACCACCCATGCTTTTAAAAAAAAAATTAATTCTTACCTCTAGAATCCAAACAACACTTCAGCAACCCAATCCACTCCTTCACTTTGCTTTGTATAGTTAAAATGACACACCACCAACACTTCAGATGAACGAAGAAGAAAAACGGTGTCAAACCAACTCCACCACTATGCTCTTTAAAAAAAAGAGATGAAGGTCATTTTTAAATTTTCAAAATTATGGAGGTGCAGGAAGAAAAACGTAGGAGTACAGGAAGAAGCTGCCTAAATCATTTAGGTGTTTCTTCCTGAACCCCAATAAAATTCTTTCTATATCTCATTATTTTCAAAAAAAATTGTTTTACCTTTTTTAAAAATGAGTTTTAAATTATTTTTTCCATAATGTTTTCATAACACATTAGAATATATTTTATGAATTCTGGATTTAGTATTCGTGAAGTTAAAAAAATGTGTTACGTAAAAGATATTCTGGAATTGGCTTTTTATCTTCGGATTTTCTAGAAACACCTATTGCGATAATTTCTAAAACTGTTAAGGGTAATTTGGATATTTTGAAAAGAGTTGGACGCAGGAAAAAAAATTGTAGGGATGAAAGAAAATCCAAGTCATTTGGAGGTGTTTCTTCCTCTAATCCATTTTTTTCAGAATCCCAAATCTGCCCTTCTCATTTTATTTGAAAATGTAGCTTTTGCAGTGTGGGTTGCAGGTGGGATCCTGAAAGTTGATGTAGTAAAGGTTGAATTAGGCGGAGGTATTAGTGTATTGAGAAGGCTTCGATGGTGGTTTGAGGGAAAAAATTATGGATAGTTTGATATTTTTGGAATTGTATATAATGTTTTGATGTAATGAGTTTAAAAATAAATATATACAATAAAATTTAAATTTATAATTAAATGGTATAATAAAATATTAAAATAATAATATTAAGAGTTGTAAAGTGGTTGTATAAAAAAATTGTTATTTTGAGACTATAATTATTGTTCTTTGAAAATCGAGTTATGAGAAGATGAATAATATATGGACAACCTGTTCACTATACAACCCTTAATTAATAATATAAATGTTTGTAATGGGGATAGACCTGAAGCCTTCGCTTTTACGGAAGACGGGATAGTACAGTACGGTAGTAATGGGCGGAATAAGTCAAGTAGGCTGGCTGGCGGGATAGAGGGAACCTGTTCACTATACAACCCTTAATTAATAATATAAAAAAAGATATTTTTGTCATTTCATAAAAAAAATTGAAATTTTAAGAAAAGAAATAGTTGTATACTGGAGCGAGCAGAGTTGTCCATTGTTAACGGAATGAGATCTGTAATTGGTATTCGGAAATGAATTCCAAAATCGTGGTGATTCAGGTGTGGGAAGTCTATTTTAGTTTTGGAATTCAATTTTTCCTCCAACTCCCCAAGCCTTGTGGATTTTAAGATTACCCAAAAATTCCAGATTAGAGATTTCTGCAAAACTTACCTTTCTTCTTGGATGAAGAGGAGCTTGAAACCCTACCACTTATCACCGGAATCCACTCTTACACATTACCGTGTACAACAAACTACGTACCAAAATTGCACGAAATACTCACGAGAACAATGTCATGTAAAAAACGCAGGAGTGAGAGGGAGGGAGACAGTGATGCAGGATCATTTTCGTCATTTCATGTTTTTGCGGAATGCAGCGGAAGAAACAGCCCATTTTCGGTTCCTCAACAGTTTTTGCCAGTAGCCGCATCAACTAGGTGGCAATTGTTGAATTATTTTTAGATCTTATTATTGAAATTTGTATGTGGTTTGAGTTTGGACATGATCTAATGCATAGAAAAAAACGTAAAAAAACACAGAATCTAAACACGAGGAATATCTAACATTCTAATTAGAACCCAAGAAGCAGAACAAGTAGTACAAAAACTCAAATAGATTACAAAACTATACAGTAATTAGTATATACAGTACCAGAGGAGAATTAAGAGGTTATCTTGATCCCTCACAAAGAAACCTACATCACCACATTTGAATCAGCCATTTGGTCGATCATATACATGGGAATCGATCAGGAAGGGGGATGGCACCGTCTCTCAATTAATTTCAAAAGAAACTAACAGAACTACGTGATTAGGGTTAGTAGGATGTGATATTGGTCATATATGTTCTTGCAAGGGGTTCTCGTTGTCGTAGTTACCAGGGGGGTCGTATTCGCACGCCATCAGCATGCCCATATCAGATTTGTGGCAATTCTGAAGAGCGCAGCCGACGCGGTTGGAGTCACGCCACACAACCTGGGTGAAGTGGCCGCAGGATTTTGGCGGCGGGGCGCAGGTGAGAGTTTTGAAATCGTACCACTGGTTCTCCTGGTACCAGTAGTAGGTGGCGTCGGAGGGGTTCCAGGTGCGCTTCTTCCCCCAGAAGATGTTCTCGCCGTATTTGGAGTTGGAGTGGATGAGCCTGCAATCCTCGTAGCGTTGCATGAGGTACCCACGTGCGTAGGAGGCCAGATTCTCGTCCCAGGCGTACGCCGGAAGGTGGTACTGTTTCCTTATCCAGTTGTGCGCGTGCAGGAACTCCTCCGCCAGCAACGTTTTGTTGGTGAATTTCACGTCGTCAACGGCGGGAACGTAGCCGAAGTACTTTCTAGCGTTGATCGGCGTATGGGCTGAGACGGCCCCGGCGAGGAGGAGGAGGAGGAGGGAGCAGATGAATGGGAAAGAAGGCATTGCGGAATAGCCCCTCCAGAGTTGCTTGCGAGACGAAATTGGGATGGAGCCTTTTATACGTGTGTCTTCATTTACTCTACAAACTAATTTACAATTTTCAGATTCACGTGCTTTCTGGGCGTCCGCACACCATTAATGCCTCTATTTACAGAATTTTTCTTCTGCTTTTCCTCCACTACACATTGAATTTAATTTCTTCCCCTTTCCGTACAATGTAAAATAAAAACTAAATATATTTTTAGTCAGATTGTTTTACTTTCCATCCTCTAAAATTTCAAGTATTAATTTTAGTTTATATAAAATGAAGAAATTTAGTTCCAAATATTATAAAATGTTTTCTTGAATTCCTCCAAAATCATGTGGTGTTATAATTATAACAAAAGTCTCTAATGTAAAAAAAGAAAGTTCAATCTCATCGTTACAAGGGATTTCTTATGTCATACTTGAAATTGTATGATGTGAATCTAAAGTTAAAGTTTTTTTCTTCCTTTTTCGAAAATTATGACTTCACCATATATCATTTTCCATATACATAAATAATTACTAGCAATTAAAGACACCATCATCTTTCCTCATTTTCATTTCTTATATTTTGTACCTAATTTATGGTTATTTTAACTTTTATCTCATTCATCTTTATATCAAGTTCACCATTAGCCATAATGTATTAAGTTTGAACTCAAAATTCACTGTTGTATTGTGTTAATGTGCGTTGTTTAGTAGATTTTGAGTTGTCAATTCATATATATTATTGATCCAAGCTCACTTGATTCTTATCTCTTTTGAAAGAAGTGTTTTCTAACAAGTTGTGTGAATTTTAGTAAATTGCTTTGAGCTTTCAATCAGTTGAAAAAAGTTGTTGTTTTAAGTTTTGTGACTTCAACAAGTTTTTTTTCCAGTTGATTTGTCGAAACAACTAGTTGATTGACACTTAGTGTTTTTCAAAGGTTATGAAAAAACTGTTTTCTTTTGTCTTTTTTGTAAGACAAACAAATCAATTATTTCGATAAAACAACTGACTGTTTTATGTGAAATCCTTAACAGAAAAATAAATAATCAGTTGTTTTTCAAATCAATCAGTTGTTTCTTTAATTGAATTATGTTATGAATTGCAAATTGTTTTTAAATGTTTCTAACTATTTTTTATTAATGATCTAACAATTTTAACCCCTTCTTTAAATTTATACAAAGACTCAATTGTGATCATTTGAAAAGAATAAGAAAGAGAGTTTATTAAAAACGTTTTGAAGAGAAGATCAATAGCTTTTGGATCATTGCTTGTGCGTGAAATAAGAACTAAGTTTTCTATTCATTTGTACTACTGCTTTGTAAAGCCTAGGTGTATTCTATTTTCTTCTTTGAATACTGTAATTGTGTGTAAGTCAGTTTCAGGTTTCTAGAAAACTGTGGTGTTGTCAAGGAGTGTTGTGTGTTCTTGAGGTGTTCAAGATCAACATTCTTGGTGTGTGTTTTGTAATCTAGTGTTGATTGCATAGTAAATTCTCAGTAGTTAATTGAGGACTTGATGTAGCTCTTAGTTAAGAGTGAACTAATATAAATCTCTCTGTGTGAATCTCTCTTTCCCTACTCTTATACACTACTTTGTAATTTGTTCTTTGTTTTATGGTATAAACAATAAGTTGTTTCGATAAAACAGTTGGTTGATTTTTACAGAACTTTTCACTCTACTTACTTCCAAACTTTACGAAAATCTTGTGAAAACAATTCACCCCCTCTTGTTTTGGCCACACATTCTAACAACGTGATCAACTCCTAAATTAGTTCAGTGATCAGTTTTTGGGAGGCTAAATTGTCATGATGTTGATCGCATTATCGATTAAAAATGGCGACCACCCCTCAATTTTGACTATATTCATGGTATAACATTTTATTACCAAGATTCTCGCAAAGAATCTCAACTAAATCCTACAACATACACATTCATTGTGTGGATTATTCGATTTCAAACTTTGCAAAGCGTGAGTCGTCTATAAAAATGATGTCATTAGAAGAAAATAGGGACAAAACTTTTTTAACGAAATTACATTAATGACGTGGAAAGAGAATTTTCGTTAGAATTTTAACTGAGAAAAATGATTACATTAATTAAGTCCAAGACATCATTAGAAAAATTCTATAACCAATTTTTTTAATACAAATCTATTTACTAACTTATATTATTAATGTGATTAGTTTTTTAAATCTATTTTTAAGTTTTTGTGATATCTAAAAGCATGTTTCAAAGCTTATATACTACATTGTCAACATTTAAATTTTAAATTATGAATTTGGTATAGAAATTGTACTGGACAGAGCGTCCACGGCTCAGTGCTCAGTGGTCGGGGCTCGTTGCATAGTAAAGACAGGTAAGCTCAGCTGTTGGGCTAGCAAAGTGGGTCCAGTTTGGTCGGTAAGCCCGTTAAGGCGTAGTTAAAATAACCTTTTTATACGTTGGTATAAGACTACTAGTAAATGGTATTTTCGAACCTAAGGGTACGTATAGTACATGTGGTGCTTAGGGCAAGTAAGTGTTTCTTTTAACCTAAGTATGTGTGTTATAGGGCACATAGTGATTAAGTTGCATGTATGGTAAAAGATAACATTGTACCGTGAGAAGGGCCCACGTAAGCAGAATATCTCCCTGTTGTTGGCGCCAAAGATGGTGCCCTACTGGAAGGTGGTTGTTCTGTTATTATTTTATGCTCTCCTTAGAGATAAGATTTTGATTCCTTTCTATTGTAGTACCTTGAGAGAAGGCGTCCATAAACATAATGTTTTCCAGTTGAGTATGCTTTCAGTTGAGATTATATTATCATGAAAGAAAGTTGTTACAAGAGATAAGCTATAAAAGGGGTTTGAGACCCTAGGTAAAGGTATGTTGTTTTTAGCTTGAAACTGAATACTTCTTAAATTTTAGTAAGCTCTTACTGACTTGATTGTCGGAGTGTAATTAACAGGTAAGGTCCCCTTTGTTTCAACGGAGTTGTGTTCCGGTGCAACAAGACATAGAACAAATTCCAGAAGAGGCATATCGGGACTAGAGCTTCTCGCCAAGGTCAACCAATGAGCAAGTCAACCGACAAGTACATAAATAGATATTATAAAGTAAAAGTATAAACAAGTGAAAAATGATAATATATATACCTACCTGTCATAAGGTGGAGAATGTAAAAAAAGTTGGGTGACTATGTATATCCCCTAACCGAGTCTTCATTGCCATCAATGACAATTATGAATAAAACAACATACTCAATGAGCCTTGATTGATGAGCAACTATCTATGGAGTGATGAATGACAATCATACAGTCATATCAAAGATCGACGCCTAAGAAATCTATAAATACTAGTATTCAGGAAGTGCAATCTATCCTATCTCGTATTTTTAACTCTCGTATTGTTAAACACTTGTCATCATATTTGTGCTCATACTGACTTAAGGATAAAAGAGTCTTTTTCAGGTTGACATCCTCCTCTTGTTGGACATAAATTGAAAACTCATTTCGTGAGAAATACTCAGTCCTTGTTGAGGTACTTTCTAACTTCATTTTTGATAAAAACAATATATATTATAATATCTATAAACGACTAAATTTATAAATTACTTTTAAAAATAAAAAATGACATTTTATCACATCTTAATTCTTAAAAAACGAAAGATAATAAATTTTAGATTGGCAGATGTTATTCATGTATAAATTTCAACTATTAGGTAGATAAAAAATTTAGTAACTTTTTTTCATTTTTATGAACTTTTGATAATTATCCAGCTTAGAAGGACTAAAATAAGAACATTCAGAGATTAATTCATTTATCCTATTTAATTTTTAATATTAACTTTAAAATAAAATAATAACGTTTGCATGCTCTGGGTGTCACTTCTTATAAATATTTGAACTTTCATTAAACTTCACAGATATGAAATGATAATAGGAACAATATTTTATATTTTTAAAGAATAAGTTTGTGGAAAACGTAAAGTTTAAGCATAAATATTTACAAATTGATAAAAATATTTGTAAACGATAATAAGGATAAAAAAGTTATAAAAAAGTTAATTTAAAAATTCTCATATTTTCTTTCATGCTACGAATAACAATATTTTTGTGTTTTGTTACACATTTTTAATTAATTTTATACAAAAAATGATCATATTAATGTAAAACAAAGAGTGAATCAAATTACTTCAAAAATTCTCTTTAGTAAATGATAAACACACAAATTTAATAATATTTTTTTAAATTATTTTTATTAAAATATTCTTTTGGAGTTTTAAGAATGAAAATCATGTAATAAATTATTTTAATTGATTTTATTTAACATTTATTTTTCAATTGATATTAAGATCAATTCGTTCAATCAAAATTAAGCGCTTGTAGTTGATCTATAAAATATAAAAATATATTCACACTATACAAAACATAAGAAAAATTAATTTCAATTGAATAATTTACTGAATTACAAAAATAAATAAATTATGAAGAACTAAATGACTTCATCTTTGAAATAAATATTTTATTTCACAAATGACTCCCTACTCAATTCAGAACCTATTTTAATCTAGAATCAATTTTAATATAAAATTACAAAATAAAAAAGCTATGATTTAATAAAGTTAATGGACAAGAGAATATTAAATAACATGTAGAAGAAAAATAATAAGAGCATCCACGAGTCCACAACATATGGTGTTTCAAAAGTAAAATAAGAAATATTGAAAAAAAAAAAACTAGACTGTGACATAAAGTCAATATTTTGAAAGTCAATATTAATTATATAATCAATTGATATTAAGAACTCATTCGCATTTTTTTACAATTTAAATGAATTCATATTGATACATGCATGATTTAATTTTTAAAACAACTATGACAACTAACAAAATCAAATTGTTAACTTATAAAGAAATTTGTTTTATATTTTTATTGTTTTTGTAAAAATATTAATGGAAAAGTTTCTCTTCGAGTAGAACTTAAGTCGTTCAAGATTTTTTATTAACAAGTGTTGAAGCGCTGCTTCAAATTTAAAAACACGAATTAATCTAAATCAGACCTATTTTATTTTTACAGTTTTTAGCATTTTAACTCTTTACTTAAAATTAGTTAATCTTTTTATTTTAATAAACTTTATATTAAAATTCCAAATTAATTTTACTTAATCTATAACTATATTTTGAAATAACTTTTATTTTTTTTTACATTTTACTTTCCAATATACTTTTTAATTTGTAAAAAAACGTTTCTCTATCTTATCCCTTTCTAAATAATTGTAAAAAAAAAAAACTGATTCACTCACTCTCAAATTCCATTTATAGTTATCAATTTTTCTACTCTTTTACACTTCATTCGTTTTCTTTGATGGAAGACTTCAAATTCCTTTAATATTAAACTCAAAAAAATAGCATAAGGACAAATAAATTATATAAAAATATATTAAAAAGTATATTAGATTTAAAATTAATATATATATTAACATGTAAAATAATAAATATTATTATTATTATAATTAAATTTTAACTCATGAAAATAAAATAACATAATACAAATAATGTTTTGGCTAAGGAAAAAAAAAACGGAAGCTGCTTCACATGTTCAGGTGCCGAACTAGCCTCCACTGGTCGCAGAATGACTACAAGGTCCAAGTCAACGGCAGGGCTCGCCGGCAGTGACGTGGCAGCTTCCCGGTTTTCTTCCTGTTGCGTTGACTGGTGCGTATTGCGCACGTTGCGTAGAGCAGACGGACCTGGTCAGTCTTTCGCATTCCAAACAAAACAACCAAGAATAACCATTTTCTTGCATTCTACTTCTCGCCATGTTGAATCCCAATTCTAGGGTTCCTCTGCTTCTTTTCATCTCTTTCATATTCTTCGCTTGTTTTCCAGGTAAAATTTCTCTCCCGAATCAACGGTTTCTCTTTTTCCTCATTGATTCATAATCTGTCAACTGCACAGAGAGTGAGTTCATTGAACAAACACTTTCGTTCATGAAGCGTGTGATTATTCGGTTAGGGAAATTTCGACAACTGTAGTGTTTTTCCGGATTGATATGTGTGGAAATTTTTAAATACAATGAGAAATTGAGTAAATTGTGTATGTGTTTGAATGGTTGCGCAGGGTCGACGTTATGTGCAGTTGTGTCGCTGAGATCAATTGAGGTTTTTAAAACGCACGAGTGGCTGAAAGCCACTACAACTGTGTATTTCCAGTGCAAAGGGGAAACCAAGACCGTGCTACTAGATGTCAAGAGATCACATGCCTTGTATGCTTTCAACGGTGAAGAATCTTGGCAGGTTATTTTTACAGTTTTTGCTCTCCTTTTTGGATTTCAGGGAGCTCCTTTGATGTCTTAATTTTGTCTGAATCAAGTTCTCACCTATGCATAAATTTAACTATTTTCAATGAAGTTTTAAAAAAATTAGTTATATTGATTATTTAAAATATTTTTTATTTTTATATAAGTGGTCATACCTAATCATTATTTTTTTGTCTTTTCGTCTCTAACTTTTTTTTATATGTTTTTTTCCTCTCCAATGAACTTCAACTTGCTGGTCAATTTACTTTTATAAAGGGAAAAGAGAAGTTAATCCACAAGTTGGGAGAAATTGGAGAAGAAAGTGCCCAAATTGATCAACGAATGAGATGAAAAGAAAAAATAAAAATCATGTAATCTTATTCACATATTCATTGTAAAATAAGAAGACAAGATATTTATATGAAAAAAAAAAAAATTACTACTTAATTGAACAAAATATTTTAAAAGAGACTCAAGTAAAAAAAAACCCAAATCTACGAGGTAATTAAAACTTAGTTAAACCTTATTAAGTATGTTTTCCTTTTTGGATTTGAATGAACTACTTTTATGTGTCAGTTCTCTTTTTTGTTGTTTTTACTTATGTTTTATACCCGTCACGAATTGATTACAAGTAAATCAAGTGATGCCATTGCCATATGTCTGCATACGTAAATTTGGCTGTCTCAGACTATATTAATTTGGATGAGGGTTTGCATATTTGATTTTGAAGTAAAGTAATTTTGAAATGAAGTGATTGATGGTTGTATGTTTTTGTTTTCAAAGCTAACTTAGTAGTAAAACATTCTTTTATCTAACACAATTCACCCAAGGTTACATCGACTTAGAATTAGTTTAGGATTTAGAATCAATTCTTTAATGTGAAATGAAACATGTGAACATTCACTGAAAATCACTTTAACTGGTAATTAACATGGTTTTGAATGATGTAATGTGAATTCAAATGCACACCTATATGGAATTGGGACGATATGTGTCACAAGGGAAGTTTTGACCCCTTGCTTATTTGAGCAAGTAAGTAATTATTAACTTTCAACAGTAGACCACATAATAAGTTCAATTACATACTGTTTGTATAGTTCTGGTTCAATCAAGGGGACTCTGTTTTTTACCTTAAGTCCTGGAAATGGAAAATTTAGATGCAGCAATGCAAATGCAATGTCATTTTGATGTTGACTACAATTCGTGGATTAATTTTTTAACTTTGAGGAACTGCTTTGGTTAGGAACCTTAAGCTCAGTCATTAAATTCCAAATACCTTCACATTTGAGCTGCAAGTGTTACTGTTTTGGCTAATGCTTGGATTTTGCTTTGTACTCTCAGCCTTTAAGCAACTTTACAAGTAAAAAATGCAAGCGGTGTGGATTCTATGAGGAGGACAGCATTACTTTGGATGATGTATTTGACGAATGGGAGTTTTGTCCATCTGACTTTACTGCACCTGATGGTGAATACATTCGGTTCAAGGAAAAGCAGTTCATGGCTACTTTTCTATGCTCAGAGTGCTTATCACTTGCTGCAGGTGAGTACTTGCAACCTTTTTCTTTAATGATTCTTTAGTACCACAATCATGTCATTTGACAGCATAAGTCAACTAGTTATTTGAAAAAAAGTTGACCTAGGAGATGCAACTGCAAAAGTTGTATATTTTTCAAAAGCATTTCAGAGATTATTTTGATCTGTAGTTCTAGTGTTTATTGCTTACATTTCAGAGAATCATTTATGTCAACGAAGAGCAAGTAACTCCCATTGCTATTGTATTGAATTTCTTCACCATGGATTACTTGGGTATTTGAATTAAAAAATTAATGATGACTTAAATTCAATAGCCTTTTAATTCAGATCGTAAGCAAACAAATAATAATACTAGTAAACTAAATTGTTCTGTTTATCTTCTGTATTCTGTATTTACTATGCAAACGCCCCTCTACTGTGAAAAGCTGCATAATTCCAGAAAGTGTTGTCAGCAAATTTGTTAATTGAGCGACCAGCTCATGGATTTCTTTGGTTAAATGTCTTTGGTATTCTTATTACATGTAGAAAGAAGAATAGAAAATATATATCCATCTATCTGGTGTATAGATGAATTGAAGGATCATCCTGGTACCCAACCATTTGAATTGAAGAATTAATTACACTAAATGCATTTGACCCCCTTTTCTTCTACATGTAAAGTTAGATAAACAATAGTTGAAAAAGCATTTGACTACAAAACTTCATGAGCTAACTAGTAACTAATGATATCAAATCTAGTAGGATAAGCACCTTAGATTTAACGATAGCATTTTTTTACTGTAAATAAATAATTTTTTGATCATAACTATTTTATTTTTAACTAGCAAAAACACGTGTTGATGCTAATGTATATTTACATTTTTATTAGATTAAAATTTATAAAATTTATAAAATTTATAAAATTTTATAATTTTATTATTTTTATGAATCATTAATTTAAAAAATACAATTTTAAATATATATATTAAAAAAATTATATAATCGTTATTTTTAAAAGAAAAAATATTTGGTTATTTTAAAATAAAATAAAAAGGTTATTCAATTATTTATTTAATAAATAAATAAATTTTATTTATTAAATAATAAGTTTGTCTAATTAAAAAATCACAATAAAGAAAGTTACTAAATGATGTATTTATATAAAGGTATTGAATCTTTATTAACGGTTCATTCTGTGGAGTTACTAGGTACGCCAGAATTTAGTTTGTTCCACTTCCTTGCGTTTCTGAACGAATCTTTGAGGATTGTTTTCATAAGTTATTTTGTAAATCATGGAGAGAAATATCCACAACCTCCCCTCCCCTCTCTCCCAAACTTTGATTTATGTATAGCACTTAAAATTTATTTACTTGGCACGCTTGCATTGTTACTCATTTATTTGCTTACCTGTAGTGTATTTATATATTAACAAAATTAATTGTATTCATGTTCTGTAGTTGATGAGCATGGTGATGGAAAAGGAATGCATATAATTGTTGTGGTTTTGCTGAGTGCTTTGGTTTCAATTATGCTGATTCTTGGAGTGGTGGGTGCTTATAAGTTTTGGGAAAAGAAGATACGGGAACAGGACCAGGCTCGGCTTTTGAAGCTATTTGAAGACGATGATGACATTGGGGATGAGCTGGGCCTTGGTACTGTAATATGAAATAACGATAGTATACAAACTTCGTCCTGCACAGTATACCAAACGACGAAAAGTTATTTTCTTCTGGTTTGATAGGCAACTATCATGATCTATAGGAGATATTCATCAAGGTGGAAAGAAAGGTGTCAATGTTGGTATCAACTTGTACATATGACAGAGGACTGTGTTGTACATCATATTTTAGGTTTGCTCAGCAATCAAGTAGTAACCGACGCAAAATAAATAAATGTCGTCCTTCATATTTTAGGTTTGGTCAGCGATCTGGATAAAAATAGGAAAACAAATAAATAGGTCTTGAATGACCATTATATACGCATTAGGATTCTTGTGCATTTCAAAGAGTTTATGTAGAGTCCTTGCTATCACTCATAGGAAGTCAATAGCACACATCACCATATTAAGGGTGTATTCAATCTCAAAAGATTTATACATTTGCATTTCCATTTTTGGATCTGAACAATACTTTCATGGTAAGTGCTAAACTTCTATTATTTACTAACCACCCATCTAAGCTCATATTCTAAGTTCTTAGAATTTAGCAACCAGAACCGCAGATGATTTTTCAATTGTGAACCTGCTGTTGTTGCTTCTGTTTAACAGAGAAGTGAAAAAAAGTGGAATGATTATCAAGGTAAGCATTTCTAAACATAGTGCTAGAGGAACATGTTGCTGCTGTTGAACATAGTGCTAGAGGAACATGAGAATTTTTGTTTGCCAGTCTATGACCACCAGCATAGTAACCATGCTTCAATAGGAGTAGAGTTTCGCGGCACAGTGCTTGAAAGGCTTAAAAGTATGTATTGTGAGCAGAAATCGTCTGATCCCAGACAAGATGCAAACCGGGGAAAGCCTGCTGTCACAAATATTTCATTTAGTATATGATCCAAGTTCAGTCAAATTTTGGCATCTTAAAAATTCCAGGGAACAGCTTGTAAGTTTCACAGAAAGAAGATGCAGCCATGGAGAAGGAATAGTAGTGTCTCACATGTTTATGTAATAAAGGATTACCACTCAAGTTTAAGGGGAAATTTTACCACACACCCATCAGCAATATTGTATGGAACTTAATGTTGGGCAATGAGAAAACAATAAGAGATTAAATAGTTGGTTTAACTAATTAGGGTCTTTAAGTTAGCCCAAAGTAAGATATAAGGCAATAATCAAAATTCCCAAAAAAGTTCATTATCTATAGCTATTTTTTCCGCTGTTGCTAGGTTCCCCTTTATAGATTCAGATAGTATATGCATCAAGTCAAGAAATCATATATCAGAAGTTATAAACAAGAAAACTCCCACCACCATAATAATCAATGGATGCAAAGACAAGATGAGAGAACCTTGAGAAATTACGAATCCAAAGCCCATAAATTCTAACTAGAAGATTTCCTTATTGAGCAGTTGAAATTATGAAGTTCCTCTGAATTAGAACCATAAATAGCTTTAATTGTATCCCTGCAGAAACTGCAAGAAAGAAAGAAGATTGAATAAGAAACACACTTCTTTGGGTGCCTTTGTTTCAAGAAAAAATAGCTTCAGCCTTCAAGGAAATGTTCTGCTTATTAATTTTTGCCTGTTTTATGTACAATATTTTCAGTGAATAAATTGCTAAAAAGTCAGCATTTCCGCGTCCTAGCCTCAACACACTATGAACAACTCTTCTCCATTGTGAGGAGTGATGATTGATTTATACCTCAGGTTCAGGCATTTAGCAAAGTCACACGTACAGTGGAAGATGCTCTTAATATAATTAGAAGTTCGGTTGCACCATACTGCAATGTTATAATGAATCTACTATGCCACTGGCATCGTTTCGAAAGCTCCAACCCACCAGTAGTCCCCCAACCAAATAAAGGCAGAGGTTTACAAATGTTAACTTCATTGTAGGTAGACAACTTACTTTTCTTTCTTAGCATATATATTTAACTGTGTATTCCAACTAGAGATACTGCAGAACCTCTTCATAAATATAACCAGCTCCCCAGAAGCTTCATTAACAAATCTTGACACAAAGTTGCACTTAATTCCAGCTTTAAGAAAGAAAATAGAATCTCAAGGCACCAACATTTTGTTACGGCTTCAAATAAAAACCTTAGAATTGTTCCAATCTCACAAAATTCATGACATTCTTTCCCCATTATACTGCTTAAAGCCACTAGGGAGTAGACAGAAACTTGAACTAAATAGAGGGAAAGTATCTAAGGAGCACGTGCAAGTTAATCTTCAAACACCATTCAGTTTTGAATGGCAGAGATCATTTTACTTACATTACTTTTAACCATTCATTATGATTATAGGTCAAGATAATTTCCTTATAATCATATAGTTTGATTCTTAATGAAAAACATGATTAAAAAGTGAGAAAGGTGGACCTGCAGGCCTCCTTGTGGAAATTCTTCTCTTTAACTCCAAACAAAGATTTAAACACCTCTGGCTCCGCACGGCAAAAATAAGGACGATCTGAAGAAGAACAAAGGAATGACAAGTTAAACTCTAAACCTAACATTCCCATCATCAATTAAATAATTGAAATTCAAACAACAACAATGAGATGCATTATGAGCAACCAGGGTAAATGGAACATTTCCGAGTACTCTTCTCATAATGGATACACCATCCATCTGGTCCTATCAAGCTTTTGTAGAGCTGAAACTCATCACAGTAACACAAATAAATCATCAGATACAATAAATGGAATGTTAATAGCTCAATTCACAGAGTATACCACATGTGACAAAAGTAAAAGGATAAACAAATTATTTGAAGTTTTTATAACCATATTGTATCTACAATTCTTTTCGATGACTATGACTAATATTAATCTCTACTGTGGAACCTAACTAGTTACTCTAGTGAAAATTTTCCTCTCATCCACATTTTTTCGTCTACAAGACTCAAATGTTGTGAGACCATGGTTGAGGAAACCGAATTCAATACAACTCTAACCTAGTAAATGTTAATTTGATTTTTTGTTTGAAAACAAAAAAGGTAGAAATAGAAAAAGGACCTCAACATCAGAAGGGTCGTCGAAATATTCTTCAGGAGAGGGAAAAGAAGGACCCTTTTGGAGTTTACAGCATGCCCCACAACCCTCCACGCAGTGCCACTTTGTCTCCTTCTTGTCGCCGCCGAAGCCGAGGCTGGTTTGACTTTGCTTTTTAACGGTCTTAACCGTCGCCGTCTTCCGTGGAGGACGCGCCGCCGAAGTGACGGCGAGGAATAACGGTTGTGTCGAAGTGGTGATGGCGGGAGACATGATAAGGTGCTGCATTATTTCTTAAACGTGCTTCTTGAATCCCATGTACTCGCCAAACAGTGAAACGGATTTATTTATTGGCCACAAATTTTAATTTAATAATTTATTTAATTATTTAAATTTTCACAAATTATTAAGAATTTGTAATGTTTTTATGAACACAATGTTTCCCAAATTAATTTGTGTTCATGTATGTTAGTTCAAGGTGTTTATATCATGCTGGTTTCAAATGTCTTTGGGTCGAAATATTTGCAAATATTAAATTAATTTATTTTATTCACTTAATATATCAATTTAAATAATATATAATTAAGTTATAAAAGAAAAATAAAATTTAAAATTAAAGTGTGCTTTATAATATATTTAATATACATGATATGAATTTGAATATAATGATAAAATTCCTGTGATTCCATATTTCAGTCACCACCCCAACTCAAATTGTGCTCCACACAATATTTATCGAATCTTAAGACAGGTTCATTCTTAATTGATCAAAGTTTGACTTAGGGTCAATGTGATACAAACGATATTTCAAACCACTTAAAACATAAACATGAAACACGCCAAACAAACTTGTAATCGAAAAACTATTGCGGCACACAATAATGCTTTTAAATAGAAAATGATCTATAGAAATTTTCTCTGATAATATTTTTAGCTTATGAATGATTCTTGAATTTTGTGGTTTATCCTTTTGGTTTTCTTGTTTGCATACAGATTAATGAGAAAGAAAAATTAGATTGTTAGTTTCTCTGATTTCGTGGTCTTTCTTTTTCGTTTCTCTGCAAACGTTTTTCATCTCTCCTTTTCTATGTTTCATGGAAAAATCCAATATAATATGAAAGGATAATTTTTCTTTACTTTCCTTTCAAATCTTAATTCTTGTTTGTTATTGTTTTATTTTATTGTTTCTTTTCTTTTTAGATTTTTTTGTTGACGTGTTTTTTTTTTACTTTGTTCAAACAATCCTTGTCATCTACATCTATCTTTACAACAACTCTTCTGTTCTAAAAAAGTTTATATTAAAAAAAAGTAAAAAAGTTTATATTTGTAAATCGAGGGAAAAGATATATGTATATTTTGATGATATGTTTGTGTATAGCTTTTATATGAATGTGGCTTTTATAAGAATAATAGTATCCAGAGAAATTTGTCTAAGACTCACTCACTACAAAAAAAAATTTAATTTTACTAGATATTTATTCGGAGAGGTTATAATAGCCTTATGAAAAGTTAAAATATTGAAAATTCACCTAAACAAAATCATTCCAGAAAAATTTGTCTAAGACTCACTCACTAAAAAAAATATTTTAGTAGAGATTTATTAGTAGAGGTTATATCCCTTGTAAATATTGACGGTTATTTAGAAATTTATAGTAAAATTATTATTTTAAGTTCAAATTTCATTTCTTTAATTTTTTTTATTACAAAGTGGACTTTAAGCCTAACTTAATCCCATAAAACCGGTTCATAGGGTTGAGGTTTGCACCCACTTATATACAATGAAAGACTCTAATCTCTAGTCGATGTAGGATCTTCAACACACCCCCCTCACGCCGAGACTGCCAACTCGTGCGTGAGACTATATATTTTGGGTGGTCCGATAGCGGTCCGATAGCGGCCCGATAGCGGATGGCACGATAGGCCCAACACAAACACTCGCTAGGATAGGCTCGAAATGGCTCTGATACCATATTACAAAGTGGACTTTAAGCCTAACTCAACCCCATAAAACCGACTCATAGGGTTGAGGTTTGCACCCACTTATATACAATGAAAGGCTCTAATCTCTAATCGATGTGGGATCTCCAACATTTTGTTTTCTAAACACTAAGTTTGGAGGCATAGTCTCAGAGATACAATATCCTTTAAAAAAATGAAAAAAATGAAGGCATAGAGGTACATCTAGAGAACACAGTACATCCCATTCAAAATTCAAAACAACTCTTCTCATCTTCGTCTTTCAAAATTCAGATTTTACTGAAGAATTTTCGGCACACAAATCTTAATTCTTGTTTGTTGTTGTTTTATTTTATTGTTTCTTTTCTTTTTGTTTTTTTAAAAAATTATGTAAATTAATTTCAATAACGTGACAAAACAAAGAGTTTGGACTTCGGGTCCGAATATGATTTCATAATAAAACTTCTTTTTCCTGCACGTTCACGTTTTTCTTCCTGCATCCCCACAATTTTAAATATTCCAAAATTAATCTTGACCTATAATTTGAAAAGAGGCACCGTACTAGACTTTCATTGTCGTTGTTCATCTTCATCATTGAATATCAACTACTGTGGAGGGTCTTTGTAATTGTTCGAAGCAAGGTGGAGGAGTACGCAATGTTGCCGAAGTGTTGTTTGAGTTGTAGAGGTAAGAGTTAAGATTTTTTTAGGAACATAATGATTATGGAGATTTCGGGATTACCGGATATCGGGATCCGGTAATGTATTCCGGATTCATGAATGTGATTAATTAAATTGTGTTTTCCAACTGAGGGGTGTTCCGGAAGTTACAATATCATAAATTGTTATTTTTTGAATTCTAAATCTAGAAGCCTAAATTGTATTATGGATTGGTGGATCCGAAAGCCTAATAGAATTATTGCGAATCCGAAATTGTTTTTTTGTGTTAAGGATTCTTGAATCCGGAATGGTCTTTTGAATTATGGATTGTTGGATCTGGAATGATTTTTTTGACTTATGAATTCATGGATCCGGAATGCAATGATTTAGTTTCATTTTTTTTGTAGAAGCATGGACAGTAGTGAAGAATTTGAACAAGAATTATATGATGGGGTTGATGTCTGGGATGATGATGAATGTACAAATGCGTTTACTACAGATGAGGAAAAATTCACTTCTAGTTGACCACATGGTAATTCTATTCATTCTGAATGATGTTATTAATTGTAAAATGGTGTATGAGTTGGATTAACTTATTGCATTTCCTTATGTTTGCAGATAAGTACAAATAAGTGGATGACAATACCGGATATGGGATACATTATTGCGAATCGATATAATGTGATTGTTGTGTGTTTATCTCTTAAACAATCATTGACTATTTTTCCATTAAGATCATAACCTCCAACAGATTTTAATCATCACCGCATCATCTGTATTGGACATGTTCATGGAAATCATTTTGTTCAGGTTTGTTAAACTTCATTGTTAATGAATTTTAGGAATCATAGAAAAACATAATTAACGACATTGCTTACAATTTTTAACAAGTTCAATTGCAAGAAGGTTGCCCGATTCCACTAACAAATATTTTATGGTCTACTCATTATTATCCAATTGCCAAAACTTGGTGTTCATATTATACTAGTAGGATGCAAATGTTTACACAAATTATGTCCATTAGATGACATTTATAGTTGTAATTGCATTAATAAATGAATATGTTAACATTATGACTATTATAAATGCGGAAGAAGAATTGTCTAATTTCATATAACCAAAGTGTTCATTCATCAAATTATGAAATTCTGAAATAATTGTAAACTAAGTATTTCTTCACGAAATTACAAAACATAAAACAACTAAAATGATCATCATCATCGTCCGTGTCGTCGTCTGCAGACATACACAAACATGTCCTCGGTGGCTGATCTGTGTCCCTTCCCATGCAGGTGAATCCTCGGTTACATGACCATCATCTATAATCAACTGCAAGGTGGATGCTATTCTTCCACAAAGACCCTACAATTAAACAAATTACATTGATTGCAATTGAGCATGTATTATTTAAATAAGCAAGTAATAAGTTCTTCCACTGCGGGATGCTCAAAGATAGTATCATTCCTGTCCTATCGTCCATCAGGGGTAATCACCGGAGGTCGATTATCCTCAGCCATCTGAATGATATATGGGTGTGATATAGATCGAAACCACTCCAAATATGCAGGAACACAGGTTTCAACATCAGCTGCTAATATGACACCCTGTACGACGTTAGCATTAAAATCTAACCATCGATGGTCAATCTCAGATGTGGAGGGATCGCCACGATGAACGGTGGTTGGGTGACGAGGGATACACTGTATATATCCAAACTATCTGAGCACACGTTCAGGCAAATGCATCTGCCTACAAGCCCTCAATCGAATGTACCCTGAAAATAATGAAATCCACTCAAAAGGACGCACCGCTTTATGCTCTTCGTAGGGCATCCATTGAACAACACCTATACAAAGGCTATCTAATTGCATCCGAACATATGCAAGTGTGGAAAACCTACTCCCGACCACATATTTCATACACCGCGACTCATCCTCAACATAGTCATCCTGAAGCTGTCGGTGCCCAATACTCGGAAAGTCCATGATGTCAATAATGTGACATACCCAGCTAACTGTCTAGTATTTGCATATGAATCATCTCCTAATTGCTCATACATATGGGTCAAAGCAGCTGTTGCCCACGAGTATCCTCCGATGTGTCTTAAATCTACAAACAATCCCAAGTATGATACACTAACCGACATAGCACTCTTATATGCAAAGATGGTGCAACCCTACTAGGTGTAGCAAATCAGTCGTCGCAGCTACATCCAAGCTCGGGTACGTGTAAAATTGTCCGATAATTGGGAGGTGCAACAAATTCGACACATCATCCAATGTGATGGTCAACTCACCTACAGCAGATGAAAGGAATTTGTCTCTGGGTGCCATCTTTCTACAAAGGCACACAACAATCCTTTGTCTATCGTGTCATAGCTTTCCCCTACAAGTCCAACTAAACATGACACCTCCACTATAGGTACTATCTGAGGATGAGGAGCACCTATCTTATTCATTTTTCGGCCATGAGACACCAATTTTAACTCTCCTCTATCCTAATTTAACCAACCAAAATCATATAAAATATACAATTTAATGAACGAAAATCATATCAAATTGATAGTGAACAAGTATCATATTACAACATATTTACTTACCACTCTTTGAGAACCTCCTCCCCTAATCTTCACCAGTTTTATTCAATTACACCATTCATGATGTGATTCCACTAGCCATATAGAGAAAGGTTCTTGACCTTCTTAGGAATCACCTTGAGTTGGACATTATAGAGGCACTTTTCTTAGAGTTGGATCATTGTTCTAAGACAAGAACTCAC
>Ga0123342_1004356_pt1 | contig 21658 bp, 8 predicted proteins | sample Turbeawhitnodule_FD_89960 | JGI IMG/M metagenome (GOLD analysis project Ga0123342, IMG submission 89960) | Root nodule microbial communities of legume samples collected from Mexico - Turtle bean Mexico white nodule | ecosystem: Host-associated > Plants > Roots > Nodule | place: Mexico: Nepantla...
CTTTACTGATTTAGGTTTGAAGGAGGCGAAGGATTTGGTGGAGAAAACACCTTCTGTTATAAAGAAAGGTGTTTCAAAAGAAGAAGGGGAGAAGATAATGGAGAAACTGAAAGCTCTTGGTGCTAAAGTTGTTATGGAATGATGTATGTTTCTTTTAGCTGTCTGAAATTTAGAAAATTTCATAATGATGGCCGAGGACACTGCAAATTTTGCTGGTGCTCTGTGCATATTCTTTAACTTTACAGTTTAATGTTTCAGTTTTTGTTTTATTCCCATTTACTGATTCTTGTTTCTTTTCATATACACATTCACCTGAAGCTTCCAATTTCTATTTCAACTGACGTTTTTCAGTTTTTGTTCAGAATCGTTAGTTAATTCTGTTTTTTTTAGGTTTTTCACTTTTGACAGTTTTTTTTTATAGATTTTCAGTTTTCATTGTTTTGTTTCATATCAGATTAGATGTTGTTCAATCCTATTGTCCTTTGCTGGACATTTAACTCTGTTCTAATTGAACTTTAGTTTCAATTCCCAATTTTCACTGTTTCTTCTACTGTTTTTCTGCATTTATTTCATTCACAGTTGTTGTTGATTCAGTTATGCAATATCTGATTCAGTTTTTCTTTCCTTGATTCTAATTCAATTTCCAGTTGAATTTTACTTTCAAAATTCTGTTTCTGTTGTTGTAGTTAAACTAGTTTACTTAGTTCAGTTTCTATTTTCTGGTTTTGTTTCTGATTTCAATTACTATTTTCTGTTTCTGTTTCTGTTTCTGATTTTTGCACTTAATACAGGTTTTTCAGTCTAATCCATTTCAGCTTCTGGTTTACTTCATCTTCAATTACTGTTTTCTTAATTTTTGCTATTAGATTAAATTTTTGCATGTTTTTAATTCTATTTTCAGTATATTCTTGCCATCCCGGAATTCTGTTCTTTGCATCGGATTTCCTTTCGTTTGTGATTCGTGGTTTTCATTCGTGTTGTGATTTTCTATTTGTGCTTTCTGTGACTTGTGATTCCTGTTTGCGTTGTGGTTTCTGTTTATGCTCATGGTACCCGTTTTTTATCATGATTTGTGGTTTTTGTTCACATTAAGGCTTCATAGTTGTTCTTGCGGTTTCTATTCTTATTCATGGTTCCTGTTTGTGTTTGTGATTTTTGTTCACACTCACTCTTCTTGTTTGTCTTTGCGGTTTTGCTTGCTCTTCGTTATTTTACTCGTGCACGTCATTTTTCTTCTCCTTTGCAATTCTTCAGTCTGGTTTGTTTGCTTTTCACATTACTTTTGTTCTCTGTTTCATTAGGACTGTGCTGCTTGATCAACATGACAACTTCAGATAAAGACGATTCTTGTGTGCAATTCAATGATAATAATTATACATCTTGGGAATTTCAAATCAAGATGTATGTAAAGAGAAATGATTTAGGATCACTTAGATGGACTTTCCAAGCCTTTAATGCTTGAGAAGTATAAGATATTCATATTCTGGTTGTATTCTTAGTACTATTGATCCCAAAAACGATGAACACTTGTGCTCTTTCTCAAGTACTTCACAAATATGGGACTATTTACAACAAATTTACAATATGGAAATACAGCCAAGCATTTTTTATCAAAGTTAGAAATATTCAATTACAAACAAGGTAGTTTGTCCATTCAAGAGTATTATTCTAGTTTTTTTGAATTTGTGGACAAATCACTCTGCCACATTATTTGTTGTTCAGGAACATTCACTCTGGGTCGTCACAGATGTTTATAACACTAATAAGTGAGATCAATTTCTCATGAAACTTCACCCAAGGTTTGAGGTTGTGAGAGATGTGCTTTGCTGAATAGCAATCCTATTCTTCTTTCGGTTCATGTGTTGGTGAACTTCTTGGGGAAGAACAACATTTACTTACCCAAGGATCCTTGTCTCATGATGTTGCCCTTCTGGAATCCATGACAGTTGCATATGTTGTCCAAAGTAAAGGCCAAACATGATATGTGACAAGTCCAATGTTTTTCCTGCAAATAGTTTGGACATATTGCTTCTAACTGTAGTTGAAAGTTGTCATTACTACAAAGAATAGGGTAATCATATCTCACATTGTCCCACACGTCTGCCACAAAAATCACAATGTTTTAGAGTAAGTCTTTTATCCATGGGCATTTAGGGTAAGTCATTGAATTATCTTATTCAAGGTTTCTTTATTCTGGTGCATCCAATCATATGATGGGTCCTTCGAAATACACTCTTATCATAATACTAAAAGGAACTCAAATTGTTGATTGTAATATTCTGTGTCTATGATGCAAAAGCCCTTCAAGAGAATTTCACATGGAATATCGTCTTTTGTCCTCCTAATATTAAACTCATTCATAGGTTGCAAATGAGTGTATTTTGTGAAACTAAATTTTGATAGTTTTCTTAATTGTTACAAGGATCGATTAGTTATCTTAGGTAACAAGCAAGAATATGAAATTGATTATGATGAGCTATTTGCACTTCTTGTCAAAATGATAATTGTCTATATTATCCTTTTTATATCTACATTTAATGTATGGTCTCTTCATCAAATCATGAACAAACTCATATAAAAAAAATCACAATATCGCACTTAATTCACTTAAATTTGTAGAATAAAAATTATATATTAATTTTTCTTATTTTTAATCTAATGAGAGACTTTCAACCTATAATTAGAACTAACACATAAACATTCATCCAAAAAATTCTAACACGATCACTTTTTGAATGAATCAAAATAATTAGACTAGAAAAATTTTGTATTCATACCTTATTTATTTATTTTTATAAAATTTTGATTTTTAATATGAGCAAACATATATCTAACTAGATGGTTTCATATCTAATTTTTTGAGTGTCCACTTAAATATGAAATCTTTCATGTGAACTTTACATGACTATGTCAAATCTAAATAGTTTCGTTAAATGTTTTACAAACATTAAATAGACCTAACCTATTTACTAAATCACCTTATTTTAAAAAATATATTTAAATGAACTAAGTAATATTCTTGGTTAAATATTTCAATTTTAGGCTTTCACTAGTTAAGATAAACAACACATTTATTGAATAATAAAGTCAATCCTTAAACAATATTAATATAGTCAGTGCATTTTTAAAAGTAAAACTAAATTATATAATTAATTTCTCTCAAAGCACCAACTTAAAAAAAGAATTTTAAATACATTTATTGATTCTCAAGACAAAAATGAGAGATAAAAAAAAGTCATGTTTGAATTATTGACTATGCTATTTCGATGTAATGTACTCATTTACATCATTGGATTGATTAGAATTAGAGTGACCAACTTATCATATATATTATATAAAATATGATGTTTGTGTTTCATTAAAATGGTCAAATTGAAATTTAATATTTGTATGGAAGAAATTGTTATAAATACAATGCATGAATTTAAGGGCATCGACTATTAAAATAATTCCATAATTAAGGTTGATTAATAATTTCTAAATGAAATATTAATTATATTTTTAATTATTAATTGGAAAAAATAATTGAGTCATACACCAAAGAGTATATGTTGTGAATTAAAATAAATCCATAATTCTTGGTAAAGTAATTAAGGTGAGTGATAAATTCTAAATGAAAACATTACCTTTTTAAATCGTTACTTAGACTAAATTATTGAATAATTCATCGAAGATCATATGAGATTAAATTTCTTCTAAATAAGGTCTCAACGTGAAGTATCATGAATTGAATATAAACACTAAAATGAACTTTACCTTAAAGAGGTCCATTTTTGTCTTATCTTTAATTAGTTAGGATCATATAAAAATGTTTTAAAAAAAATACGAATATAAAATCAATTATAAAGTAACATAAATTATCTGCATTATTAAAAATATTTTTCAATCTTTACAAATTATGCATTTTTTTTTTCCATTTTAGTACCCCAAACACTTTCATATTTGTTTAAGATTATTTCTAGACTTTGAATTTAGGTTCCTATCATTTAGGTAACATATGGTGTGCTTTTCAACCTTTGTTAGCCATCTCATCATTAATTAGGATAAACAAAAAGGGAATAAATCAATAAAGACAAAACCATTCAAAAGAAATTTATTGGATCAAAATGGAAAATGAAATTTTATGTGGAGAAAAAGGTATCAATATTTTATGTATAGCATGTTATAAGAATTTTAAATCATTCATCCTAAAGTTTGACATTCCATTCCTTTAATTTAAATATTTTATATAATAATTAAATTTTTACTATAAAAGGATATTGAAGCATCTATTGCAAATATTTTCCTTCAATGGAAGATGAAATTTTCATTTCTCTCTTAATAAATACCCCTTTATTAAAATCATATAACACAAAAAAATTCTTTAAGAAAGTAGAAATCTTCTTTGGAGGGTAGTTGTAGAATAATGTCAAATGAAGTGTTTGTTGGTGGTGGTGTTGAGAGTAGAAAGTTGAAGCGTAAGATTGAGGAACTTTCATCCAATGATGATGTTGATTCAGAGTTCTCATTATCTTTGAGTCTTGGCAATACAAAAATGGTGGCTGAATCATCATCATCTACTTTCTTTGGTAAATCATTGAAAATCCACAAGAAGACACCAAATTTTGCTTCAAATCCCTTAGAAAACAGCAATCATGAAGTGATTGTGCCTAAGCAATTCCAATTCTCTTGCATGTTTTGCAATAAGAAATTTTCAAGCCCTCAAGCTCTTGGAGGACACCAAAATGCTCATAGGCCTGAAAGAGTGGTCTTAAGGATGGAGAAAGATATGAGAACTTTTGGACATGGCAATCACATGTTCCCACACTCATCCATTCCACATCACTATCCCTTTCATGGCTCAATACCCCTTTATTCTAGGCATAACATGCACCCCACCATGGCTCATTTCTCAACCATGCCATGGCCTCATTTTGTACCTACCTTTGGCAACCAAGAGTTTCATGACAGATGCATCAGAAGACAGCAATTTGGGATGAACAACCCTTGGGGAATAGTATCCCAAACTCCAAAAAATTTGTATAGCAGGGATGTGGAATTTGGTTTTAAGCATAACTAAGTTCCCTCACTTTGTTTAACTCATGAAGCTATGCTTCATTCTAGTCGTAGGGGCCAATATTTTTCATCTTTCATGTCAAATTTATCCCTCAAGCTTTAATCTTAGTTTAAAAAATGGCATATGCAACTGTAGGTGTGGTGGCAACACTATCATCTCTTTATATCTGTAACAACAATGGTTGTGATCACATGTTGTTTATGTAATATTAAGGTAACCACATTTTTTAAAGGATGATTTTAAACTCTGCTATTTGTTGTTAGTGTGTTGTTTTGTCATCTACATTGCTTACTTTTCATTGTTTATACAATTTTTTAGATTCTGATGTTTTTACTTGCAATGAAATGATAATGAAAAAAGAAATATAACTTTTGTCTGACATAAAGTTTCAACTTAGTCCCCCAAGTTTAAATGGTTTCATTTTGGTTCCTTAACGTGTCTCTATTAGACCAAAGTGGCCATTATATCATTTTTTTTTCTGTGCTTAACCAAGTTGACCATTTAGTGAGTAAATCAATAAAAGCACTAACTTTGCATACCAGAGACACTCCAAGGCACCAAATTGAAAATTTAAAGTATCAAATTGAAACAAAAAATTTAGATGTACTGAGATTCATGTTAAGTCTAACCTAATTTAAACATTTTTCTTTTCAATCATTTTGTGTCTAAAAAATTGTTGGTGTTCTCATCCTCTTAATCTACCAATGGTTAGTGACTGTGTGTGATTGAATCAATATTTGGTCTTTGAAGATACCCCATTGCTGTGTGATTGATTTAGAGTTTTAGTATTCAAAATGTTGGGATTTAGTCTAGTTTGACACAATTGCTTATTCCAATAACTTATCTTTTAGAATTGGTGGATGATTCATAAGAAACAACATATTCCAACAACAAAATTTCTTTTGAGCAACATGGTTGGATGAAGACCTAAGAGGAGGATCCAACAATCAAGGGATATATGCAAGATCCATGGCAGATGAAATAGCAAAGGAAGATACAATTCAACAATTCAAGTACACTACATAAGGAAGAATAGAAAATTCATGAGCAAGAGAATTGAAGAGGAGATTAGGAAGAACATAAAACAAATAAGAATAAAACATTTCTCTTTTGTAAAAATAACATTCTTTGTTCAATAAATGAATACACAAGTACATGTCATTTGTGACAAGTCTCAATGAACATTAACAAATGAAGGTATGCTAATAAATTCTCTCTGCTGTGGACACAGGACGTAAGAAAACAACAATAACTGTGATGTTATCTTTGCTGCCACGTTCCACTGCTTCAGTAGCCAACCTCTTAGAACACATTGCAGGCTCTTTAACAGTGTCTTTTATGATATTTATGACCTCTGCACTGCTTATCACATCCCACAAGCCATCGCTAGCCATGACCTAAATCAACAACTTCATTATTAGTTTAATCTAAATGCAGAAATTGTTTCAAAAGAGTATCATAAACACCAGGGTAATATGAGAGTGATACATGTAATAAACGTATAGAAAGCTTTCAAGCCTTTCCCGTAAAGTTAGAAAGTGCATTTTCTTTTCAAGATACTTCAAACCCTTTTGATAAATATAATCGATAAGATTACAAATGCAATTATCATTTGTTAATTCTCTAACAACTTATTTTTCAAGATATTCAAACTCAAGATATCTAAGGATATGCATGCACATCATGAACTTCATGAAAATAACATATGTAGCGTGCAGCTCTTTACCAGAAACTCATCATCTGGGCACAAGGTACTCTCAGTTATCTCAGGTTCTGCAGTGACAGCAGGCTTCAGATCATCATCACCAATAGAACGCGTAACCTGTGTGAAAAAGAAGTCGATTGTACTTGTATCAACATATAGTAAAACCTCAAATTGCCAATAATATCATCGTAGTTATTTTGCTAACACAAGATCATTTATGTGGCAGAAGTTAAAACAGGAAAATCAGAAAGCAAAAAGGACAGACATCATTGAACTCATTGGTGTCATTATGTATCAATCAGACCAGTGACGGGAAGACATAGCTCCTCTCTATAAGTACTAACAGAATGCATGAGTCGTGCACTAGATGCAAAACCTCAGTAATTAATTATACAACATATTTTCAGAACGCACTTCTGACACTATGTTCCCACTAATCAAATAAGCACACATCAAATAAAATTTTCCTCCAGGATATATGCCAGTTACTTTATGAAATGGAAAATCAAAATTATATTGACTTTAGCAGAATACCAAATAGAGTGGCAACAGCATTGCATATGAATGAATGTTGTTTCATATGTGATTGCACAACTACTTTTTGAATAATATATAATGTCAGGAGTCTCACATTAAGTAAATAAACTACTTGAAGTGGTATTTAAGCCTTGAGACTCTCCCACCTAATGAATTAACCTTTTGGAGTCGACTCTCCTTGTGTGCTTAAGTCCTAACAACTGCTGCTTTCATTTTGAATCAAAATACAAAAAGGGCAACCAATTGGATTAAGGTGCAAACTAATTAGTGCTATATGAGTGTGAAAGCTAAAGAGAGATGAGTTACCATCAAATCAGGGTCGGTAGTGCTAAAGTCATTGTGAACGTCAACTTTTAAAGGTGTGATGATATTATTACTCACATTGAGTAAGTAAACTGCTTAATGTGGTACTTAAGCCTTAAGATCCCAACCTAATGGATGAGTATTTTAGGTTGGGCTTTCCTCATGTACTTAAGTCCTAATAATTGGTTCTTTCACTAAGATACAAGGCTACAAATTGAGTTATCTATAGGCTGAATTAAGATGCAAATTGATACTGATAGGTGAGTGAAGCGGTAGAAAGTAGAAAAACAAAAAGGGTTACTATCAAGATAGTCTTGGTAAGTGGGTAGAGTGAAAGTCATGTTGAAAACCTTCAAGAGGTAACATTTATTAGAATAAACTACTTGAGCCTTGAAACTCTCGAACCTAATGAATTAATTTTTTGGGTTGGACTTTCCTCATGTGCTTAAGTCATAACATTCAATGTTGTAGATCAACAAGGGTTGAATTCATGTGAGCATTATCGCAAATAAGTTAATATCTTGATGAAAATTCCCCAAATCCCAAAAGGACAAGATAGGAAATGTAAGAATTTGAAAGTGAACTGAACAAGAATATTGTTTCCATCATCCATTCAAAACCTTCATCAGGAAAATATAGCATTGATTGCAAGAGGATTCATCAGCACAAAAACAAATTCTGTAAAGCTTTTCTAAAGAAGACTACCAGTAACCTCCCTATTTTTTTACAATAGCTTAATATGGTTAAAAGATGAAACGAGGATATTCATAAGAAAAATTTAACTCAGAGTCCAAATAGGCATATGGAAGAAATAAATATAACCAAGCATTTCAAAATATATGATATGCACCATAGCAATCAATTCAAACAAACCTGAAGTGCAGGAAGACCAACCCTCCAAGTGTCAACTTGCCAATGTACATGCCCCCCTTGACGAATAACACGTTCTCTCTCTTGAAGACAGCTTGCAACGTGATCCTATTAATGTTAAAGTTTTGATCAATCTAAACGGAAATACATAAAGGAATAAATTAAAGAAGTTCTTATAGAAATAAGGGTGGGTTTATTCATTAAGCTTTTACCCAACATGAGCGTTTAAGCTATAAATTTGACCATGAAACTTATTGGAATAAACAGAAAAGATACGCTTTACCAAGAAACTTAATGAAATGTGTTCAAAAGAGATTATAGGAGTCATAAGTCAAATTCTATAAGCTCATCAAACACCATCTAAGAACTATTTTCGGCTCACCTTACTTAAGGAAATTGGATTACCAGCACGACATATGATTGCCCTGCAATCACCAATGTTAGCAACAAATAGCTTGTTTCTGACTATAAGAGCAGCAATTGCTGTACACCCAGGATGCCAATCCTTCTGGATACATCTGTTGGATTTGCGATAAGAATCAAGCTCTTTTCTGAAGGCAGCATCTGTCCTAATGAATGCTTCCACTAGTGCATTAGCAGGACTGTGGTTGACATATTAAAAGAATTAAAGTGTCAAAACAATAAGACCAATGCGGATGGAAAACGGGTTATCTATAATGAAATATACCTGTCCATAAAACCTAAAGTCTGCAAAACAGCTGGTACAGCTCTAAAAGAAAACTCAGCAGCTGCTGCACCTGCATAAGTAACAATCATGCTTCTTAAGCAATAATATTACCATGAACCGTCATGAATATCATCTTTGTGTTCAATCATATTTATCAAAGCATGTGACCAAAAAATATCATCAGAAAGACATTTGTGTACTTATCAGAACACTATTTAAATTCTTCTTGATTTCCGTGACTTTTCAACATATTCAACAAGAGTGCACAAGCATAGGATAACGAATGTCTCATCATAAATGAGATAAATAATAAATTATTTTCAAGCTCTAGTAATAATTATAATTTACTTTTTTATTAATTTAGCATCAAACAAAATGTAGATATTTGATAAATCACTAATACAATATGCATACCCCTATGGCCATCAAAGATACCAAAAGCATAGACATCCTTTTCATCCCAAATATGGGGCAGAATGAAATGTGTATCCTCCATAGTCTCCCTTCTCCCACAGGTAGCATAAGATCCCCAAGACAGTATTGGGTGGTATAGAGAAGGCTTGTCATAAAACTCACACCTAGTTATCAAACTAGAATCATTTGTACTAGAGGCAGTCCTAGCCAAAAGTTCACCACGAGTGGACCAACTAAAACTCTCTTGATAAGCCTGAAGGTAATCAGTCTTGTCCACGGATTGATCAACATACGTATTACAAGGTCTGATATAAATATCTTCTGCCTTCTTTAACTTGCAGTGCTCTGTAATCAAATTAAGTTCCTCGACAATATCATCAAAAGTGGGTCTGTTATTAGGATTTGCATCCCAACATTTGTTTATCATGGATAATAATCTTGATGGAATACCCAAGTCCTCAGTAGCAAGTACTGGTCGTAATCCATAAGAAACAACTGCTGCTGTTAGTTGCTGCTCGGTATAGTTCATCTCAAGCACTGTGTGAGCCTGTCATCAGTAAGTATTAATTCATATTATTATCATGCATTTGAAGAAAAATTAATATCAGCTAAGTAATTTTTCCCAAAGATTCGAATATCAAAACAAACAAACCTCCAAAATAATTACTTATACTAAAAGCCCATTTTAACAGTTATTTTGTTGCAAAGATAACTCTCTTGACAACTATATGGCATTGATAATTTTTCAGATGACATAATTGTCAATTATCTTAGAAAAATATACTGTAAGCCTAATTCAATTTCATAAAACTAGTTTAGTAAGGTGAGCTTTGCACCCACTTATATATCATAATTTGATCATATATCTAGTCGATGTGAGATTTCTAACACATCTTCATGCCCAGGACATCGAGCATGGGAATAGAGGGAGGTCTAATAACAGGTGGTACGATAGATTCAACAAATCTTGCCAGGATAGACTTTGATATCATCTTACAAAGTAATTTTTAAGTCTAACTCAATGTCATAAAATTGACTGTAAAATGAGATTTGTACCCATTTATATACTATAATTTAGACATATCTCTATTCAATATAGGATCTCCAACAAGGACTAATCCCAAACTTGATAATTTAAAAGTTACCTAATAATAATTATAATTACATTTATATGATATGCCTTAATTTTGCTTTCCCTCCTGGTAGATAATAGTTAGTAAGTTAAATATGTGCTAATTAGATTATTTCGTATTATTGGTCTGGGTCTATCTTTATTGTACTGATCTTTTACTTTTAGTACAATAGACACCCGATGATTAAAAACATTGAGATAGTCATCACTCATTCCTATTTTGCAATACTCATTTTAATTTTTTCGAGAATGATCCAGTTCAGCATAGAGGAGGTTGCTTGGTGCATATGATCATGCTATTTAACCATCTGAATCATGACTTTAACAAGTGTTTGAAGCAAAGAGTTGTTGCTAGGCAAAAGGCCAAATCAGAATATTGTGCCATGGTGTGAGCTAGATGAAAAATGGTGTGACTACATACATCTTCTAAGTGAGGTCGGTTTCATAATTGTGGTGTGACAGTCAGGCTGCCATTCAAATTGCTTATAATTCTATTTTTTCAACAAAGAACAAAGTATGTAGAGGCCAAATTTCCGTATGTGCATTAAAAATTTGACAGTGGCTTGCTGCCATCAGACATGTGCAGACTAGAGAATAACTAGACATTGTCTTCATGAAAGCACAAACAAGAACATAGTAAATTTTGTAACAAGCAGAGCTTTGATTAACATCAATGCTGTAGCTTGATGGGGAGTCTAAGGCTATTTTCTATCATTAATCTGAGCCACTTTTTCTTGTCCTAACCATTACTTTTCAGAAGAAATAATCAAAGAGACTAACAATATTGTCATTGAATTTAGTTATTCCTATTTTTTTTTTCTAAAAGTCCTATTATTCTCAACAAAAGCCCTAAACTCATTCATTTTGGCCCTTTTCATCCTTTTTTATCTGCTCCTCTGCAAACAAAAATTCCAAACCTCTCCTTGACTCTTCTGCTTTAGGTTTGGCACACCACACTTTTCAGCACCTTAGCTTAGTGTTTTTCTGCTTTTGGGTTCGACAGTTGGTTTCTTTGCTTGTGAGACTCTTGTTTTGGTTTGGTTGCTTCACTTTTTGGGACATTGGGTTCAATTTTCTAATCTCTGCTGAATTTCACTTCTTCCTGCAGCTGTCCATCCTTTAAGTGGTAAAGGAGCAGCTAGGGAGGCTAATGGAGATTCACGTTCTACAAGTGTTGGAAGGAGCTCTAATGGTGCTGTTGGTTCAGGTTCTGCATTTGCAATTGTTGACTCATTTTGTGGCTGTTGTAATTTAAGGTTCTTTTTCCTTATTTCTCTGATTTGCAGCTATAATTTTGCACTTAAGGTAGGATCTTCGTTACTCTAACCCTTCCAATCCTATAGGTAAGATATCAATTTTGACTACCCCAACAAAAAAATAAAATTCTTGTTAATTATATTATATACTCATTGTTGATGAACGAGAGTTCCATTGATAGTACTCACTGAGATTAAACAACATTCAAAACAGTAAAGGAAAAAAAATCATGTTTAGAAACAAATATATCATCCATACTTCACCTCATTATAGAACCTGTAATACTCTAAAGACAAGCAAAAAAATTAAACAAACAAACATAACATAGACTTACCTGAGCTTCTGTACGGAGATCTGTATATGGCACAACACCAGTAAGGAGCTCACTGCAGCAAGTCCAAAAAAAATTTTAAAATCACAACGCAAAAATTACACTGACGAGTTTTATTAATGCAAGCTTTGTTAAAACCCATGAAAAAAAATCAAGTGTGAAGAAAGACAGAGAACGATTATGTAATGCTTGATTGAATGACAGATACCACAGAGATAACTTTCCTGCCAATGGCTTCCCCTTCAATGAACAGCCACAGCTAAGTTCTGAAATTAGAAACTTTGAATGAAAACCTCTTATACTCATCTACTATTGACCTAGGTTCTTGCTCCTGATAACTTGAACCAGTTAACCAACTTAAGTTGTTAACAACCTAACTAATTCTTTAATTATTCCAATTGCTTTGCCTCACTTTACTCGTCTTCCTTTTTCTTCCTCTAAATGTGCATGGAGTTTACTTTTCATTATTCCGGGTCCCACCAAACTCATATACTATAAGTCTATAACAGCATTGGCCACCAGCTTATGTGATGAAAGAAATGATCAGTGTATATGGTAAGTATTTGTTGAAACAAATAGTTAATAAATCAAGCTGCCTAGCATAACTAAGGTTGACAGGCAATCACAATTTCCAAATGAAGATATGCCTTATCTTATCTCTATTAGACAAAGTAAGAAACAAAAGAAATGGATGATAGTCCATCCACAATTTGCTTGACTGTCCACTTCTTCACAAACAAAAGACAGATAAAAGATATGTTGGTAGATTGCAAGTGCAACTTAATGCATTTTCAAACTTGAAACTAATCTAACCAACTCAAAACCCAAAAGTAGCACACCTCATCAAGAGAAAAATAGTTGCAACTGGTTCCTCGTATGTTATATAACTAACAGCATCAGATACATGATGACAATACATTCTTTCCAGTCAATTTTTTTTTACAGAACCATAACAAACATGAATGAAATAGAACAAATCTCATATTCTTACTTGATTGATATCCCAAAACTGTATACATCAGATTTTTCTGTATGTAACTCCTTTCTTAATATTTCAGGTGCCATGTAAATGAGTGTTCCAACCATATTCTTTTTGTGGAAACCACCAGTAGGCTTTCCAGAAGACTTCCAATTCTGAATAGAAACCCCCTTAAGATCATTCTTGTATTCTGCCAAACCAAAATCTGTGAGGTGTGGACAAAGATCTTTGTCGAGCTGCATCACAGATTCACAAGATTAGTCTGGTGATATATACATAGAGTACAATATATCAAATATCAAAGACAGTTCCAAACAACCAAAAGATCAAAAGATTTGGGAGACATTTACAAGAATATTTGCCGGTTTCACATCTCTATGCACAATCCCGAGGTTATGCAGATATTGCAAAGCCTTTGCTGGAGAAAGGAAGTTGAAGGAATTAAAGGGGGAAAATTTGTCAAACACTCTTATTTTCTGTTTCTTTTGGATAAAACTGTCGATCACTGTATGTACTTAATTTCCAAAATTTAACCACATAATTGAAGTGGGTCAAATGAATGGTTACAAAATTGAAGGAAAAGAATCCATAGATGATTTTTGGAATACTTGATAATTTTAACTTGAAATAATCTTTAATACCAAGATGACCAATCAAGATTGCTGAAATGACATTGAAAATTATTTTACAAATGTAATCATAATCTTAGTCTGCATGTCTCATAGCCAGTCCCAAACCCAGCAGATAAAGGAGAAATTTGTGTTAAGCCCTCAATTACTAAAGTAAAACTTGTTGAAACCCACACGACCAATCAACTAATATATCCCAGTATAGTATTATGTGCAGCAGTTTAAGATGGTTGAAACATCAAAAGGCACACAAATGAATAGGATAGTTTGTGAAAATGTTCTAGTCCTTCTATATTTAAATAAACTTTGGTTTCTAGTCCAAGAAAGCCAGTTTCTTGTTTTTTGATAAAAGATGTACCCATTTAAGCAGATCATAATGTTTATACTCCACAATTGTGTCACACGTTCCAAATTATACACACCTCAATTTGACTACACAAGTGAAACAACAGCTACAGTTTCTTTTGCACAATATGATAGAAAAAGTATACCCGGGCCAAGTAATTATCTTATCACCCAATATACATACCAACTCTGTACAAAACAAAATCACGACTATACCTAATTGCATTGCCATCATAAGTGCAACATTGATAGTTGGTATCCACTCTTCTACATGTAACTTCTGTGCAAGATTCGGAGATTCATATAACTTGAAGAAAAACATGTAAGTGGGAGGTTTTGCATGGGCCGCAATCAATGTCGCTATTCCCGGGTGATCTAACTTGCTACATAATTTAAAAAAGAAAACAGTAAACCATAAACTCACAAGACTTACAAAACAGCATATCAAAACGTTAAGGAAACAGTAAATATCATTAGAAAATGTGAAAAGAAAGATTTACACAAGATTAAAGGAGAGAAAATTGAGGTGAGAAAGTGAGAGACCACAGCAATTGCAATTCTTTATGAAACTTGTTAATGTCTTCTGATGTTGACAAGATGGGTTTCTTCACAGCAACCCTCATGCCATCCAAAGTCCCTTCATGAACAACACTCTCAGCCCCTACGGTTACCATCACCAACCAAAGTTACAATACGAATAATCCCCTTCCACAGAGACATAACCTCAAATTATAACTACCAACAAAGATACTTGCATAAATATTAATAACTGGGAAGCCAAAAATAATTAAAAGGTTGAAAATTGGAGAAGGGTTTGGTTGGTTTACCTCGGGCAATAGGAGAGAGGAGAGTATAAGAAGCCGGAGGTAGATGAAGGGGAATAGAGGAGCTGGTGCAGCAACCCCTGATGCATGTGTTAGGCTCCACAATCTCTATTCCCATTGCTCTTGTGTGGCCAAAGAAGAAGAAAAAGAAGATGAAGAAGAAGATGAAAATGAAGCTATGAAGCTATTTCATGTGTTCATGTTTATGCCTCAGCGATGGGAAATTTCGTGTTACTCCAGTTTTGGCAGTTTCATGGGAAACGTTTCTGGCAGCTACGGAGCACAAAAAGGAACCAGCGCCTCAATTTGTCCGATGTGGGACATAGATTTATCTTAAATAACATTCCTGTTTTTATTTTCTTAATCTTTTAAGGTAGTGTGGCTCATTAAAAATATCACTTTAATAAGGTGTAAGATGAGAAAAATAAAATGAATGAATAAAAAATAGGTAAAAAATAAATAAATAAAAAAATTATTTGAAAAGATAATTATAATGAAACAACTTTAGAGTTTAGTTTTCTCTTCTGGTGTAGTGGATAAAGAAGGGTGTTTTCATGGCTATGACATAATTTTATTGAAACTGAAAAAAGATAAAAGATAAAATATTGAAAGTGAAAAGAAAAGAAAATATAAAATATTGAAACAGGAAAAGAAAAATAAAAGAAAAGGTGAATGTTAAAAGAAAAAAAATTCATAATATCAAAACTCTCTTATCTTTTATTATTAAAACATGTCATTCTAAGAAAAAAAAATTAACTAATTGATAATTATACGTTTTCTTTTTGTTTTCTTATGTTTTTAATGATCATTAGTGGAACAACGCACATGTCTATGTCTTTGTCTTGTGTATCTATTTTATTTATTTATTTATATATAATTATATTTAATATTAAAAATTAAATTAATAATATCATTATTCGTACACATATATTATTAATATAAATTTACAGTTTATTTTATTAAATACAAATACATAACAATTTTGATATTCATGTCAAATTTATGTTTTTGAGAAATACTCTAATATTATTAGAGAAAACAACATAAAAAAAACCAGAATTTACTTTTATTGCACTTTAATATTTTATTCTTATGCTTCTTAGTTTAGTCAACTTTTAACATGTTTTGAAAACTTCAATATTTACTTGTTTACAGTTTTCTTATTTTTTGTTTATATTTTTTTAATTCAGTATATATACTTTATTTTAACATTCTTTAAAATCCTTATTTTAATTAAACTTATAACATTAATCTTATCAAATCGTTATTGTAAATAAAATTCATATAATAATAATAATAATCCTAAAAAGTAAAGCATGTCTTTTTACTTGTCTCTAAAAAAGTAATGTTGTGAGACCATATGTATTTGATAGATGTGGTGATATTAACCTATTCAAATGAAAAATCATAAGTATTATTACCCTAATTAGAAATAACACATATAGATAAATAATTTGATTTATGTTTTTTTATCAATAAAAAAGGGTACAAAAATTATTATTTTGTTCATAAAATTAAATAAAATCACTTGCCATCATATAAAAAAAAAAACAATTCCTGGATCCACGCCGTGTAAAAGAGGAATCTTTTTATATTATAGGATATAGGAAACAGAATAACATATTTACATTAGATAAGAGATAGATTTGTGTGAAAAAAAAAGTGTTTTTGATGATAGATTTTTGTTCATAATTTTGTTTTTGACACCTACACCACCAACCCTAGTAATGGAGATTTTGGGGTGTGATTTTGTTGTATCTGTCATTTTCACATCGAAGATTTGAGTAGCTATCTCTATATATATTCTCCCCTGTTTCCTTCTGAATTTTCTCTTTCTCTCCTTATTGCTGGAGAGAGAAACAGAGAGGGGTGGTGAAAAACCCAAGAGCCTCCTTTTTCCTATCTCTTCTCTATGTCAGGCCACAACCACAAATCTTCCACCTTTTCTTCCTTCTGAACCCATATCAGAAGGAAACACCAAAAAGGCACAACCTTTGAAACCGCCGTTTCCTTTATCTCTCTGGGTCAGAGCTTTCTTATTGGCGCCATGGATTCCTCCTTTATCTCAAACGGCGACGTTTCTGCTTTCAAAGATAAGGAGTCATTGGTTGACCCTTTCTTGATTGAGGCGCTTCAGAACCCTCGTCATCGTGTCACCAGTCAGTGCTCTCTCTATCTCTCTCTCAATTCTTAATTTCGAAACTTTTTTTTTTATGTTGTTTATGAATTTCTGTTGCTTGGGTGGTTTGTTTGCTATTTTTATTTTACTGCTCTGGTTAATGGGTATGCATCAAAATTATAGCTTGGAGTGGATTTGGGTTTTCTTTCTCTTTATTTTGGATAGATATGACCCAATTTTTATCGTTTTTTGATTTTAATTTAATGTTAGGGTTGTGGGTAGGTCTTGTTATGTCAGATCTGGGATGATTTGGACACCTGGGTTGTTGAATTGTAGCCGTTTATGTTACAGAAAAAATGGTTTATAATATAGCATGATGGTGTAATTCCATCCCCATGTAATAGATCCCATCAGGTAGTATAAGGCTTCGTTGTTGATGTTGCAGATAACTTCATAATCTGAAGGAGAGAATGTATGTGGGTCAAGTATGTTTGCGTTCATGTAAATTTTGATGGATTACTCTGGGCTGATGATAGAGGAAGCTTTAAATTCTGAAGTTATTGAATTAGGACTAGCATGTATATAATTTGAGTTTTTAGGAAGATAGTACCCACCATGGATCAATTAATTGTAGCACACTCCTCGTACCTATGGAAGGTTTAAAATCTTGGCTGGAAATAGGATTTAGGTGACATGATACTGCAATAGGTTGTAATCATCCTGCTTTTAGATAGCATAGTGTTTTAATTTGAAACTGTCAACTTCCATTTTAATATCATAATAATTGCACACTTGTAGTGAAGTCTGAAGCCCACAAAGTTGTTTTATAATATGCCAAGGGCCACAATTTGTGAAAATAATGTATCTTTTGCTTTTCATTGGTGGTCATGATTGTGTCAAAAGAGCCTGAGATTGACTTTTTCCCCTCTTACTGTATGTATTTAAGTGTGTAGCCTATTTTGGTTGGTAGAGGATGGTTGGATTAATATATAGGAGCATTATAGAAAAACATGGGTTTTTTCTTTGAACTTGTGGTTGCCATCCTTCTTTGTGTCATGACTATAATTTCCTGTGCTAATATCTTTTTCATGCTATGTTTTGGGTTGTTTGATTTTAGTTTTCCTCCAATATGTAATTGTACATCTTGATATTTTCCTTTTTCATTACCTACTACTTTGTTTCACTGCCATAGTTTTGCGAATGGAGTTGGATATCCAAAGGTTCCTGAATAATGCAGATCAGCAGCATTTTGAATTTCAACATTTTCCTTCTTCATATATCAGACTGGCTGCACATCGTGTTGCTCAGCACTATGGTATGCAAACAATGGTCCAAGATAATGGCTTAGATGGTCAGGGAACCAGGATTATGGTCAGAAAGTTAGCTGAAAGCAGGTATCCTGTGGTCCGCTTATCTGAAATAATACCTGCTAAACAGTTGGAAAATGATAAACCTGAGCAGATAAAAATTGCCATAAGGCCTAGGCCAAATGGAACCGGTTTAAATGAAGCCAATGGAGTTGGAAAGAAAAACAATGTTCTTAGAAGTGTGGAAGAGAGGAAGGAGGAATATGACCGGGCACGAGCACGCATTTTTAGTAGCTCCAGAAGTTGTGATTCAGATGATACTCAGTCCCAGGCTTCAACAGAAGAGAAAAATTTCCTTATAAGCAAAGATCAGAATGAAACTAGCAAGATCCCTGTGGTTGATTCTGAAAAGTTCTTGACTGGTAGGGATATTAATTCTACTCGAGTTGCCATATTCAGAGATAGGGAAAAGGACCGTAGTGATCCAGATTATGATCGTAACTATGGAAGGTTTGTTCTATGACTGCACTGTGTTATTTGATTTTTTGAGAGTTGTGGTAGCAATCAATGGAGAAGTTGCAAACATATGGTTTTTGGCCTTTTTTTTCTGTCATGTGCATACTCAGAAGTATGAACCTGTATTGCATTTACGTATGTGTTAACAGTTACAACCACACCACTAAGTTTTTTCAACATTTTATTGTAATATTTAGTAGTGCCCTTAAATATTATAGAAATTGGTGCACTTTTCAACTTGCCTGCATTTTGCTCTTTTGTCCCACAGAAGATTCTGTTGGTTGTATATACATTCTCTACTCTTGTGAGTTCTCACAGAAGCTGAGTGGGACAGTTGTCCATGCCTTTTTAGCATAATTTATATTTTGAGCATTTATATTTAGCTTATACCTTAAGTCTTTGGAATAGCAGTCATCATGCTATTCACTATCCATGTAGTGGTTTGGGGTTGGCCACTGGTATGGAAAGTGTGAGGGATATAGGATACCATTTTAACGGAGCTTAAGAAAAATTAAATGATATTAGCCTACATTATGTCTATAAAACCTTTGGGGTTCTCATGTTATTTTGCATCCCTAAAATCCTGTAAAATGAAAGTAAAATGGCTTCTTTGTGTGGGAGAGGAATGCTGAGAGTTATGAATTATTGGGTTGTGGCATATTTCACGGCATAGATCAGACACACTAATGGCAGTCTACACTTGAACTTTCACTTTTGATGCTTATAGATATTGGATGTTTTTGCCTTTATTCAGTGGCTGATTGTTTTAGTTGAGTTTTAACTTTTATTGAGAAGTTTGTTTACCGTTTTGTATCTCATAATGCAGGTATGCCAGGGGTATTCCACCTTCTTCCCTTAACTTGATGCCTTTTAATTTGCAACAAATGCAGCATCCTTTCATGCAGCATGACATTGCTTTTAATCAATTGAGTCAGATGTCACCAAATCAAGCTTCACTTGGCTATGGACCTCCTTCAAGTCCTATGATGAATCCTTTTTGTGTCACGGGATTGAATCAGGCATCTAGTGATGTTACTTACCTGCAGTGGCCTAGTGCTTCAATGATGTATGCACATTCATATGACCAATTTAGACATGCTATTTTCCAGGTAATCTACAGTTAATTTTTATGTTGCTGTTGAATGTGAACAGTGGTTTTCAGCTCCCATTATTTGAACATCAAAACATCAATTACCATATATGACACTGTATGATTATCTCATAGTTTTTTCTCTTTTGTATGCATGTGGTTATTGCTTATTGCATATTTTTCAATTCCTTGTTACATACTGCTTATAGATTTGTACTTTTTAACTGATTTATATGTTAAACTTACACTTATCAAATTGTTTTGGGAAGGAAGGTGAATGAAAATGATTTCATTTATGTTCTAGTGATCAAATTAGCACATTTTTACAGATTGTCTTACTATAGTTTTTGGTGTTTTGCAGGCTCCATTCGGTCAACGCCCATTGAGCTTTGATTATTCACAAAATTACTAGATGAGGTTTAGGGGGGAGTTTTCCATTTGGGTGCAGAAGTTATTTCAGAGTTAGATACAATTTTTGTGCACTGTTATAGACCCCATGTTCCTATTTTAGGTTTTCTGTTATTTGGTACTCTTCTAGTCACATTTTATACTGAACTGTAGTGAAATACTGTTATTCAAGTATATCAAAAATTATATTTTGTTACACTATCTAATGTGCCATCCATGGTTTAAATATTAGTATATATCATCTATGTCTTTTTTATTTGTTGTTAATAATTGTTTAACTTGTTAAAAATAAAAATAAAATGTTCTGTGATTATCATTATTAATGGTATGAATAGTTTTTTCCAAATTTTAGTTTATAGTGGAAATTGAATGTATATTAAAATGTAATGTCCTACCCCTTTGCCATCCATTTGCCACCGCCTCCTTCTTACCCCACCTCCACCTTCTATTGTCCATGTGTTGAGTCTTAGATTAGGTTAATTCTCTCTGCACCACCACCACCAGACCAATTATGACCTACATCCAACACTACAAAGAAAATGTCTAAGAAAAGGTCTGTTTTATCCTTGTTTTTCTAGATATATTTATATCTGCAAGACAAACAAGTGTTCATAGTTCTGGATATATTTATATCTGCAAGACAAGCAAGTGTTCATATAGTTCTGGATATAAAAATCCGGAATTACTAGATATAACAATCTGCAGTGCAGTACAGTAATGTCTGGAAGTTTTTTTCATTCTGGATGCAAATCTGAAAAAGATGACAAGGCAATTTGGAGTTTAAAAAATGATGGAATTCAGAATTGGCCCTTAGATTATGAAAGAAATGTTCGGACTCTCTTTTGTCATTGGATTGTACCATTTAAAAAATAATTGAATAAAAAATGACTTTTAATCAAATTTCACAATTCAGAATTTTTTTTATTTTAAAAATGTAAATCCAAAAGTTATTTCTAAATTGTACAGAAGTCACTTATGAGAAATTGGAAGTCTCTTCTGAATTTGAAAATTTTAAAAATAATTCTTTTACATAAAAAAAAAAAAAAAAAAAAAAATTTCCGTGAAAATCAAAAAAAAAAAACTTTCAAATCGACCAACCAAAAAAAAAAAATACACTTCCAAATATATTTTTAAGACAGGTTAATTAA
>Ga0123342_1004357_pt1 | contig 21654 bp, 12 predicted proteins | sample Turbeawhitnodule_FD_89960 | JGI IMG/M metagenome (GOLD analysis project Ga0123342, IMG submission 89960) | Root nodule microbial communities of legume samples collected from Mexico - Turtle bean Mexico white nodule | ecosystem: Host-associated > Plants > Roots > Nodule | place: Mexico: Nepantla...
ACCGATTGAATCATCAAGAAATACTCAAAACCTAACAAAATCAAAACAGTATACCAAAATACAAAAGAATCCTACATAAAATTGCAATATAGAAGCTCAAGATCAATTTGAACATGTTTGCACTGATTGGATTGATCCAAACAACAATCAAAATAAATAAAAAAAACAAGGTTCAATACAACAAGACAAGCAAGAACAATGGAAGAACAAAATCAAAAAGAGAAACAAGATGAAAGCACTTATCTCTTGAAGACCTTGGCTCTAGATACCACTTGATAGGTGCATGCTTTCATCCGATTGATTAACTCTGGTGGAGTTGCGGAAGCTTACATGGATTGCTCACGAACCAGGCTCTCACATGGAGATCACGGTTGCCTTGGAGGTGCAGGTCAAGCATGAAGGTGAGTGGTTCAGCCAGCTCACTTGGAAGATGAAGGTTGAAGACTAAACTTGCCTATCCTAGAGAGAAAGTAGACAAGAGTGAAGAATTGGCACAAAAATTTGGCAGCAATTTCACTCTATGATTAATCTTGGTTTTACATGAGGTAGGCTCCTCCTTTTATAGTATTGGAGGATCGGTCAAATGGATTTCAAATGCAAGTGAAATAGCTTTGGAATGTCCACCTAATGCATCTTGGCACATGAAACATATTTAACATGTGTTGAAAAGCTTTTTAGCACATGTTTCATATGGATCATGTGGAGGTAGCCGTGCAGCACATTTAACACATGGAGCATGTATTAATTGTGTACTCTTTTACCTTGCTTAAATTGGCCTAGGTGAATTTAGAGGTTTTAGAAACTCTAAATTAACCTAGGTTGATTTTATGTGCCAAAATTAAATTCTAAGAAAATTTACAGTAATTTCCTATACTAATTTTGCCAGAAAATAAATTCTACTCTACATTAAGCTTGTGGCTTGAACATATAGAGGAACGTTTCTTTGCCCTCAGTAGCAGTGTTCCAATTCTCTTGAATTCTTCTGGCCATAGCTCTTTTAGTTGGCCCGGATCTTCTATGTGTTGGGCTTGAGCTGAAACTTGAACTTGTATTTGGGCTTGGGCTTGACCTCTTCCAGTAGTTGTTTATGCTTTGATGAATTGGAGGTCTTCTTGAATATGTTTGCACATTTCTTCAACCTAGAGTTGTTCTCTTGATTTGGGCCTACAAATATAAACAAAGGCCCAAATAGACCCCTACTTGCAATTAAATCAATAAACAACCTCTAGGTCTTCATCCTCCTTATTATATTGTTGTATGAGGCTGGACGGTTTTCCATCAGTAAGGACGTGTACCAAGGACAGTTACTGTCGGGGGCCAAGATTGGGGCTGATGAGTGTGATGAATGAGGTGGCTGAGAGCCCTCTTTTTTTGTAATTTTTTGTGTAGCCTTTTAATGTTGTTGGCTATAGTATTATTTTTGTAAGTGTTGATCGACTTTGAGCTCAATATTCTTTAGTGATATATTTTTCTTTGTTTCATTACTTTTAATTTTTAGTGCTTTATCATATTTTATTTTAAGTTAAATCAAGAGGGATCGCTTGTTCGTGAAACCTCCTAGGCCGATTTCTTTAAATTTGGGAGTAATCAACGTGAATCGTGTTAGGCTGACTAGATTGTCGGGAGTATTCACATTGAACTGTCCTTATCCGAAATATTCTTCATAATTGGAAATTTTAAGATTATTTTATTCAAGTGTCTCATTAAAACCTTCTCGGCTAAAACCCTCCTTAGAGAAAGGCCGACTGAGGAAAGAATGCACCTACAAATAAATTCGTTCACAAAATTAACTAAAATAAAATTTCAAGTGTGTTGCATTTCAGGTTCTTAGTACTTGTTTACCCGAGAGGTGCTTGAGTCAGTATGTTCCATTTTTCACTATGAATCCAAAACGACCCTTCTTAGTTTGTCGAGAATTTACCGTTAGTCTTTCTAGCTTCGCTTCTCATTCACCAAACTGGATCTCCTCGATGGAAGCGTGACTTAACCTTTGAATTGTATCTCCTTGTTGCTATAATTTTGCAAGCCTCCTCCCTAATTTGAGCATGGTCTCTTAATTCGCTAAGCAAGTACAAGTTGGTATCAAGGTTCCAGCTATTAATGTCCATGTCGAAGAGTTGTCTTCTTAATGAAGGTTTTCCTACCTTAATCAGGATCATAACATTAGTTCCATACGTTAGGCTGTATGGAGTTTCTTGAATTGCCAACTAGGGTGTGCATTTGTATGCCCATAAGACCTGTATAAGTTCCTCTCTCCATTTACCCTTAGTGACCCCTAATCATTTCTTTACTTCGTACATGATGACCTTGTTTGTAGCCTCGGCATGGCCATTGGTTTGAAGGTGCTCAATTGAGCTCGTGACATGCTTTATGTCGAGACACTGTCATAGAAACTAATGATTCCTAGATCGATGAATTATCGTTCATTGTCAGTTATGATACTGTGAGGAGTTTCATATCGACATATGATGTTCCTCCACATAAAGAGTTTTATTTCAATCCATTTGGTAAAGTAGTGGATGACCACTAATAAAAATTTGCATTGAACTTTTTTGGGTGGGAATAATCCTATGATGTCCATTCCCCAAACGGTGAAGTGCTAGAGAGGGTTGATGTTGTGTAGCTTTTCAGGCTTAGAGTACATCATGTTTATGAACTCTTAGCATCGTGAACATTTCTTTATGTACTCGATGCAATCACTTTTTATACCAAACACCTTGTGGTTATATCTGAGAAGAAGTGGATCTTTTACCTAAAACTCCCTGATCATGTGGTTGACTGTCATTAGAGAGCAGCTTTTACATATGACATTTTTATTTATTGGGCCAAGGTCAATTCTACTATGGGTGCCTTGTACTCGACTTGATTGTTTGATGTCGAGGCGAAGGGATTGTTCCAAAAGTAGCCATCCAAACCCTTCTAGGACCACCCACATGCCACAACCTCGCGTATTGGAAGAATCGTCTATGTGTAGGATCCACTGGCCAAGTTGTAGTTCAAGTTTCGGCTTCAGTTCACTTATGAAATCAGCCAAGCATTATGATTGATTGGTACTTTCAATGCGTATTTCATGTCATACTTAGAGAGTTCCACCGACTATTTGATCATTCATCCAACAAGGTCATGTTTAGAGAGGACCATGTTTATGGAGTAGTCGATTCTAGCGATTATTGAATGATTTTGAAAATATAGTCTCATCCTTCGAGCTATGGCTACCAAGGCCAACAATACCTTTTCCATCATCTAGTATCTTGTCTCAACCTTTTGCAAAGTCTAACTAATGAAGTATATTAGTTTCTATTCCTTGTTTATCTCCTATGCTAACATTCTGATGATGGCTTCCACCGAGACTGGTGCGTACACGATGATGGGCTCTATTAGAGATGCCTTTTGGATTATCAGTGGGGATGACAATAATTTTTTTATTTTTTAGAATATCCTTCACAATTCAATTCCTAGTTGAATTTTTGATGGTTTTTTTCATGAGTTGGACCATCGGCTTAGTCTTTTCGGCTATTCTTGGCATGAACCGAGATAATGATGTGAGTCTCTCCATAAGTGTTGTGCTTGCTTTAAATTATTTGGGCTACACATTTCCACTATAGCTCGACACTTTTTCCGGTTAACGTTGTGATGCATGAGAATGAAGCCAAGGAATTTTCCACCCTCTCTACCCTGAATACACATTTGTCGAGGTTTAATCTCATGTTATGCTTCCTCAGGCCAGTGAAAATTTGTCGAGATCATTAACATGTTTTTCGCATGATTCAAACTTGACTATCATATCGACAACACATACCTAAACATTGTGTCCACTTAGGCCTTTGAAGACCTTATCCATCAACCTTTGGTATGTGGCACCAATGCTCTTGGGGTCGAACAACATGACCTCATAATAATAGTTGACATCGTCTGTCATGAATTGTTTTTTCTTTATGCCTCAAATGCATTTTTATTTATTTGTATTTGATTGTATCCTAAGTATGCGTTGAGAAAAATGAGTATTTTATGACATGTTGCTACTTCAACTAATTGATTTATGGATGGTAATGGGTAGGCATGTTTTGGGCATACATTCTTCAAATTGGTGTAGCCAATGCACATTCTCCATTTTCCATTGGCTTTCTTGACCATAACAACATTTGTGAGCAATGTCGTGTATCGAGCTTCTTGGATGAACCCGACACTGATTAACTTCTTAACATTCTCTCTAGCTTTTTTTCTCTTTTCTTCTCCCAATTTTCTTTTCTTATACGCAATAGGCAAAGAGCTTGTGTGAAATTATTCCTAGGTCGACGCACGACATGTCAATTGTGTTCCATACAAATAAACCATGATTGTCGGTAAGAACTTGGGAAATCTTCTTGGCCTCAGAGTTTGTTACGGAAGTTCCTATCTTAGTGCAATGTGCCTCATCTTTTATTTGGTTTTACTTGGATGTCGTTTTTTTAGTCAAGGTTGTTTATAACAACTATGTTATCCCTTCCAAGTCATGGTGGCTTTTTGTTTGAGGATAGAAGCTCGATTCTTAGGCTTGCAACATAACATTCTCTTGCGGCTCTCTAATCAACGTAAATGTTGACGATGTCCCCTGATATCGAGGGGATCGTCATAGCCAAGTGAGGCGTGGATACTATCGCTCCTAACTTGTTTAAGGATGGCCTTCCTAAGAGAATGTTATAGGAAGTGTTGGCCTCGACAAGTAGGTATTGGATCTTGATAGTCCCTCTTATGAGGCTTCCTTCGTCAAACTTTGTATATAGGTCTATGTAGCCCTTTGTATCCACCTTTTCCCCCAAGAACCCCATGATCTGGTCATTATTTGGTTGGACCTATGTCTTGAGGATTTGCAGCTTCTTAAAATTCTTATAGTACAAGATGTTCGCCAAGCTCCCTTAATCAACCGAGATCTTCATGAATGGAAAGTTTTCAACCTCCATCGGGTCATCCTACTTGGGGTTTATACCTTTGTAATTAACGCCTGTAAAGTTGATAAGTGGCATCTTTTTGTAACAGGAGGAGGTCATAATGTTGACCAACTGCACTATTTAGAGGTGTTCCTTTCTTGTGGATGTTCCTCCCCCCGCGAATACACCTATAATGGTGTTAATCACACCTCGGAGAGGCGCTTCACGGTTGTGTTCTTGCTCTACTTTAGGGCATTGGTGTATTCTTCGTCGTTCAAATTCTTTTCGACAAGAACTTCTATCGTGGTCTTGGCGAACACATTTTTCCCCTCTCCCTAGTGATCGAGGTACCATTCGATATCTTTGTTTCTCTAATGAATCATCAGAGGTGGCCTATCTATACCAAATCCTTAATTTTTTCCTTCAACTCTTGACATTCTTTTATTGCGTGATCGAAATTGTGATGGTATTTATACTATTTACTTGTATCAATGTTCGGAGATGTTGATACCTTCCTTGGATTTGGAATTAATTCATTGTTGAGGGTCTCTTGAAGGCAATCGACATTAAGAGTGGTATATTAAGATAACCTTGGTGTTTTATGTTATCCGGTTTCTATGATTAGATAAGGCCTACTCGGCCTGTCCTTTTGTTTTACTTTCTTAGGCACCATCCCCACTTTTACCTTGTTTCTGAAGTCTCGTGATTCCTCCAACTACATGAATTTTGCGGCCCTATGTCACAACTGGTATAGGTCCACTACGAGTTTCTTTCATAAGTTATCTGCAAAGGGTCTTAGTCAGGACTACTTTTTGAAAGCTCTCCATGAAGAGTTAAAGAAACTCTCCCTTCTCTTGTCGGGTGTTCACTAAAGTGTTGGATGTCAGATGATGCGACAGATCTCTTGTACTACGTTCCAAATCTGTCCACCAACATATCAAATGAGTCAATAGAAGGGGGGCAGTCATGTGAACCAACTTAGTGCATCCTCCTTCAATAATGTGGAGAAAACACAGGACATAGGACATCGTCATCTATTATGTACAGTTTCATCTGTGTGACATAGACGTGCTTGTCTAGGTCTATTGTTTTAATCAATCCTTTCTAGCAGGGTGGAAGTATGACATCCAATATGTTGTTGAAAAACGAGTGTATTTGGATGCCTCCTCTCGTTATCGACGTGTTAGTCAATGTGTGAAGTTGAGACTCAACTTTGTAGCTTTCTACTTCCCAAGCTTAGGTTACTATGGTGCGGGTGGGCTCGACCTAGGTGAGACGATCATGACAGTTTCTTAGTCAACTTCTTTAAGAGGGCGAGATACATGGGTTCCTTCCCTCAACATTTTTCTCATCTCTTCTTTATCTTGTTTAAAGCACTAATCTCCTTTGCGTTTTTTTGTCTCAACTCTGTCTCGGTTGACCGTGCATTTACTGATCTCTAGAAGTTGTTTGTCATATTTCTCATTGATATAATTGATTCCTTCAATGTTCTTTTGAACCCCACGATATGTGTCAAATATTATTGTATGAGTCGAGAATGTCTTTTTCCTTATCCTGAATTCGTATTATGCTCCTTTCAGATTGTCGTCTTGATTTGTGATTGTCTTCTGTCTAAAATTTTGAAGTTGTACTTATAAAATATTTTCAACACTAAATCTACTCTAATAATTAAACATTTAAATATCTCAAATCCATCTATTTGTAGATTTTTATTAGAATTTTACAAAAATATAGATCTGAATCAAAATGGATAATATAATTAATCTTATATTAATCTAACAACTCAAATAGGTTATTAAGTTAATTTAAAATTAGCCTCGTTCTTATTATTTTCTCGTGTCGATAATTCAATATGTGTTCAACGTAATTTCTGACACCATTTTGGTTATATTTAGGGTTTTAAATAAAAATGTGTTATAATTGAATAGATCTATGGAGGTGATCTCATATATATATGGTATTGTTTGGGCCATATAAAATACTAGATTTGCAGAACGTGGAAGAAGGAGGATGACGCCAATGTTTCTTAAGTGGCCAGGATTCAAAATTTATGGTCCTCTTCAAACTTTTTAATCCATCTTATCTCAAAACTCTAAATTAATTATACAATATAAAATACTAAAAATAAGTGCCCCTTTAGTGTGTATAATATTTATTTATTTATTTTTATCATACATAAAACATGTCCATATATGGGTGGTCCATGTCTTATTCTAAATATTTTTCTTTTTGTTTACATTATTAAGTGGTTTAATAATATATTCTGCAAACCATTAACCACACGTGTGTCGGTATATATATATATATATATATATATATATATATATATATATATATATATATATATAAGGAACTCGAGGATAACGTAGACAGTGAAATATACGTATATTTTGGCTTTAGATGGTATTTACGACAAGTCGACAACAATGTAGGGGAACAAATTGTTTAATTTAAAAATGTCGATTTATTTTTTTTAGTGAAATTTTGCATGTTTAAAATCTTTTCGAATATTTTCTTTTGCTTTTTTGTCCTAGAAAAAGACTTGCTAGATACACGGTATCTATTCATGCTTTGAAATATTATTTTTCCATGTAGCACGTGACAATGATTCAGAAAGCAAACACTGTTATTAATTTTCTTCCTTTTACATAAATAAGAAAATAAAATAAAAAGGACACGTGTTTTTTTAACAGAATTATCAACAATTTGATATTAGTTTCTATAAAAAGTTTGAATTAGGGTAAGACGTGGCTTTTTACAAGACCATAAGAAGATTATAAAATCTCGTGCAAATTTATATAATATTTGCATATTATGGTCAGTTGAACAAAATAATTGACCAAATTTGTTCTTCTTGGCTTACAATATAATGTTCTTTAAAATAATTATTTATTATTAATCATCTTCCTTTCGATTTAAAATAATTTTACTCCTTTTAAAAAATTGAATTGATTGATACTTTTAAAGTTATATATTATAAAAACAATTGGGATGAATAAAAGAGAAAAAAAAAACAGAAATATTTCTACTATTTTCTTTTCCTTACTTAGATCAAAGTAGAGAGTTTAAATATATACAAGCAGTACACTCATTCTAAGTCTAGCTAAAAAGACAAAATGTAAAACAAAGAGTCAATGAATGCTAGAATAAGAAAATATAAAATAAAGGTTAGACATATGTAGAGACTAAGAATTAGAAAAGACAAAATTAATGTTAACACTAGATTTATTGCAATGTATCTTGTTGAGTCATTGTCATAATATAAAAGAGATGATTACTCAAAAAGAACTTTGAAATCTTGAAGAAGATAAGTTAGCCATTGAATTTCACATGTAATAGTGGTCATTGCTCTGTATTCAGGTTCACAGGAACTCTTTGATATTGTTCCTTACTTCTTTGATTTCCAGGATATGAGGGAATTCACAAGATGCACACTAAAACCAGTCACTGATTGTCTTGAATCACTACAGGTACCTTAATCACTATCACAAAAAGCTTTTAAATAAGTAGAAGTGTTGGAAGAGAAAAATGAACCAAGACTAGGAGCTCCTTTAATATATCTGAGAATTTTAATTGTTGCATTATAGTGAGCAATTCCAGGCTTAGCAAGAAATTGAGAAAGTTGTTGCACATAAATGTTATGTCAGGTCAGCTATTAGTGAGATACATAAGTCTTCTAATCAATCTTCTATAGGCTTGAACATCTGTGAAAGGAACACTTTCAGTTGGAAATAATTTTGCATGATTATCAATTGAAATGCAGGTTTGTAGGGTAAAAAGACCTGCATCTGTTAACAATTCTAATGCATATTTTTTTATTCATCACTATCCCTTTCTTACTTTTTGCTATTTCAAGACAAAGAAAATATCTTAAATCCCAAAGATCCTTAATCTTGAATGTATGATTCAAGGCTTGTTTGATTCTCTCAATCTCTTCTTTACCATTTCCTGCCAATATTATATAATCCACATACACCAATAATGTTGTAAAAGATCCTTAAGAAGAATTAATGAATAAGGAATGATTATTCATAGATTGAGTATACCCTACATAAAGCAAAAAGGATGATAGTTTGACAAACCGCTCTCTGTTGGTTTGCTTAAGGCCATATAAAGCCTTTTTTAGTTTATAAACTTCTCCTGGTTGAATAGAACTCATTCCAAGAGGAGCAACTATGTATACATCTTATTTCAACTCTCAATGTAAAAAGACATTGTTTATGTCTAATTTTTTGAATTCCCAAGATAGAAGCTAGAGACAGAAGCAACCTTATGGTGGTCATCTTTGCTACTAGAGAGAAAGTATCAAGGTAATCAATCCCTTTCCTACTAGCCTTGTGTTATACCTTTCAACTGTCCCATTAGCCTTATATTTTATTTTGAATATCCATTTGCAACCTATGGTTGTTTTTTCCTTAGGCAGAAGAGCAGTCTCCCATGTTTGATTTGACTCCAAAGTAGATATCTCACATTGTTAGCTTTTCTCCAACAATCATGTTTCACAACTTCAGAATAAGTGTTTGGCTCAACATGTGAAGAAAGAGACATAACAAAAGATGTGTAAGAAGGTGATAAATTGTTATAAGACAAAGGATATTTAACTCTTGAAGATGTATTGGAAACATTAAGATTACAATGATATCCTTTGGATACTTAGGTGGCCTTTTATTCTCATGCTCATTCGAACAGGCTACTCTGACTCAAAATTTTGTTTTGTGTCATGATCTTCATTGAGGTTTTGGTTTATATAGAACAAACTTCTTTTGGAACCTCAATGTCTGATTCACATTTATTATTATTGTTATTTTCAGCATTATCACAAGGTGCAAGAAAGGCTTGTGATGACTAACTCAAAACAGGTTGATCTTTAGTAAAAAAAACAATTGATCATGAATGCTAAGACTGTTACTTTCATTGTTAGTATCTTGAACCATTTGATATGGAAAAACATGTTCATGGAAAACAATATCTCTAGACACAAAAAAATTCTCTGGACTGAAAATATTCAACAAAACATATCCTTTTGTCCCCCTTTTAAAACCAATAGAAACACATTTTGATGCCCTTGGAACAAATTTTCTTTTGTTTGTTGACAAAGTGCTAGCATAGCATAAAGATTCAAACACCTTTAATCCATTAAAATTTGCTGCAATTTTGTAAAGTATTTCATATGGAGAACAATAATTTAGAACAGGTGTTGGAAACATGTTTATATATACACAACATGTATCATAAAATATGACCAATAAATTTTGGGTAAATGAGATTTTTTCATGAGAGCTCTTGTGATGTGAGTTAATTTTAGAATTGCATATTTTAGATGTGTTTACTTGGATTATGAATGTTGATTTAACAGGATATGGTGAGACTCAATGAAGACTGTCATTAGACACGAACTTAACCAAGTGGTTAAGTAAATGTGAAGGTTTTCTTCAAAGAGAAAAACACAATTTAAGATGAGGATGATGCTAAACATGAAAATAAAGCAATCTAAGATAAAGATAAATGACAAAAATGGAAAGGGAGACAATGGAAAATAATAAGAGTAAGGAAAGGTTATGGAGATGATGGAAATGGTGATTGAATCACGCCACTTGGAATGGGGAGAGTTCCAAGATGAGTGAGGAGGAATCGCCACTTGAAGTATTCTCTACTCAAGATAAGACCCAAAGAAAGTTTGGGAACCACACAAGGAGTCACTCTGACAAAGTTTCATTACTTCAAATTCAATGTCCTTGAGGCAAGACACTCTATTTATAGGAGACAGTTCCTTGGAGAGTAAGAGTGAAAGTAGGGGGTGGAAATGAAGAGAAACCTTCTAGAAGGTAGGTCAACCTAGGGTGTTGCCCAAGCTAGAAGAAATCTTCTAGAAACTAGGTTAAATAAAGGCAAGGGGCAATTTTGGGATGTGTTTCTAGAAGCTAGATTGAGGTTGACTTGGCATAAGCCCAATTTATGCTAAGTATACCATAATCTACTGAAATTAAAAGCAGTGAAAATAATTGGTGCTCAAGTCCAATTATGTGGGCTCTGTTCCTCGTAATCCTTTAAGAAATAAGAGGCTATGAAACAATGACTATGGACTGAACTTGACCTGGCCGTGGGTCTTGTGTCATGCTCTTGGTCATCCTTCTGAAAGGTTGGGCTAGCTTAGTGGTTGTTTTACCACTCAAGGTTCCATCATCTTGCTACATTTAATATATGATCATGTTTTCTTTCAACTATGCTATTTTGTTGTGGAATATTGACACACGATGTTTGATGCACTATTCCTTTATTAACAAAGAAATTAGTCATGAAAAATTCAGTCTTATTATCACTTCTTATTATTTTTATTGTTGTCTCAAATTGTGTTTCAACAAAATTTTCCAAATTCTTGACGACTTCAGATTTTTGTTTTAAAAGGAAAATCCACATGTACCTCGAATAGTCATCAACTATGGTCAAGAAATATTTATGACCATGAATTGATTGTATTGAGTATGGTCCTCATACATCTACATGAATCAAGTCAAGACATTTTTTAGATTTAAATGTACTAATAGGAAATTAATTTTTTTTTTTCTATTTTGCAAAATGACAAACATCACACACACAAAAATTTTTTATATTTAACAAAAGAAAATTTAGTCATAATAACATAAAAACATTTTTTTGAAACATGCCCTAATTGAAAATGTCAAAGGGTTTCTAGATCACTAGCACTGACATTAACAGTATTAATGGTATGTGCATATTTGATGGGTTTTATTTAAAGGTTTTGATAGGATGGGATCTTGAGTATATAAAGTCTATCTTGCGTCTTAGCTGAACCAATTATTTTCAAGGTAATTTGACATAAATAACATTAATTTGATTATATGAAGTGAAATGAGTTAAGGATGAACAAATATGGTTAGTAGCACCACTATCAAGAATCTAAGAACCGAAGGAAGGAAGAAATTTATTACCAATTTGTGTTGTCATGTTGGAAGGAATAATAGAGATTTAATTAGAAACATTGCCACTGGATTTGGATTGTTGTAAAAGAGAAAACAGTGTTTGATACTACTTAGGAGTAAAACCAATTTGTTGAGACTGTACTTTTGCCTTTGAATCTTCATGATTTTGCTCATCATTATTAGGATCTTGTTTGAAAGAAAAAATCATCTTCTGATGATCAGAAATATGAATCATGTCTCTTTGTGAGAACCTTTCCCTTAAATCATTCCATATGTCAAAGGAATTGTTCATACATATGATGCTTTGTACGATGGGTGGAGAAACAACCTTGAGCATCCAGGAAACAACCAACATATTGGCTCTCTGTCATGTTGTAAACAATAAGCTCGTATGAGTGAGACCTTCTACGGTTCCATCAATTAAACTTATCTTGTTCTTTGAAATGAAACTCATTTGAAATAAACAAGACCAACGATGATAGTTTGGTCCCTCGGAATAATAGGAATACTGAGAATGAAGGATAATCAGATGAACTAACATGGTAAGGAGAACAAATATTTTGTGAGGGATCATCAAAATACTTTTTGCATGAGCACCCTTTTTCACACCTTTAACACCAATGATTCAAAAATTTTTCTATACAATATACAATCATTAGTACATGCATGTATTTTTTGGTACTTCATACCCATCGGACACAATATCTTCTTCGCCTCATGTCCTCCATGCGATCTTCAGATTGTATATTAGACTAATGATAGTCAGATAAAGGTGTTACGTCTACAAATTCACCATGTCATATCCACTTTATATAACTCTTCAATAAACCATCACAAAGAACATGTTCTTGTATCAACTTAATTTCTAATCGTCTCCCATTCAAACAATTAACAAATGGACAAAAATATCTTCCATTTACAGCTTCTACATTCCGTTGAGCAAATTGTAAAAAACAATTAACGTCGTTTTCATACACATCACTCATACGACTGTCATCTATCCAAATTCGATCCATAACAATGTAATAGAAAAACTTATCTATCAATGTCTCCTAACTTTTAGTCAATGTATTATAAAACACAATACACATTGCCAAGAGTCGATCACCCCTAGACCCAATACCAAAGCGTTCAACATATAAAAATTAAAATAACAATTAAAAAAAATTAAAAATATAATACATTATATTCCAAACACAATACACATTGTCGAGAGTCGATCACCCCCGAATCCAATACCAAAATGTTCAACATAACAATTACCCAATTTAAAACATATTACGTTATATTCCAAATACAATATAATAAAACTTATTTTCTATATAAATAATTGTAAACCAAATAATAATTAAAATTAATATATTTAAAAATAAAAACTAACCTAACGAAGTTGGGGCGGCAATGTGGCGACGACAACAACGGTGATAGCAGTGGTGGCAACGACGTTGGCAGTAGTAGTGGAGGCAACGTGAGTCAGAGTTCAATAAAACTTTATTAAAGCGTGAAGTGCGGGCGTGAAACAAGAAAATAAGGTATGTAAACTTTTTTTTAATTTTCTGCAACCGGTGTAATATGTCATTCTCAGAGTTAATTTTTTTTTTTTACTCTAAGCATGACACACAGGTTGGGTTATCCAACTGATGTAATATGTCATGCTCATAGTTAAAAAAATTTAAAAACTTTTTTTTATTCTAGTGTAATATATGCCATGTTCAGAGGTAAAAAAATTTAAAACTTTCTTTTTACTCTATACATAACATATTACACTGGTTGGATCATACAATCGGTGAAATATGTCATGCTTGGAGTTGAAATTTTGTAAACTTTTTTTTACTCTGAGCATGACATATTACACTGGAATGATTATCCAACCGGTGTAATATGTACCAAATATTTTTAAAAATGTTATGGTATTTTTGTTTACACTGATTTTTATTTAACTGGCCAAATATGTTGTAAACAACATTGCACTAGTGTATATTCAAATCATTAAAAAATATCTATAAAAAATAGTCAAAATAATATTTTTTTTATCAATTTTTATAATATTATAATTACACATTACGTTTCATGACAATAACTCTTAACTACAGTAAATAGCTTTTTTTCAAATAATTGAATCAATAAAATCAATAATGTTTGTAAGATTAAAAAAATCAAAAGAGAAAAAAATTATAAAAATATTCTACATTATTAATTGTTATAAATTATATATATAACCATAAAATTACTTCTATTTTTTTACATTTATTTAATATATATGTGTGTTTTTCTTCTTTCTCTACTAAACAATTTAAAATCACTTTTTTTTTTATTTTGTCACTTTTTTTTCCTTTCACTTTCTTTTCTGAATCAAACACTTTATTAAAAGTACAAGGCTCGAATTTTATTTTGTAAGTACGACAAAACATTGAGTTATTTTCCGCCGAAAGAGAATTTACGAATTAAACCTTTTTCTTTTTATTTGTGTGTGTCTGTGTGTACCACTACCACATTCATTTTTATATTAAGCTATCATTTTTTTATGAAATTTGTAATTTGTCACATCTAGCCGATTTTTTGGACTTATAATTTCGTCACGCGATATTAGCGGATCAGCTTCATCTCCTCCAAACATTCTTATATATTTAAATGTCACTTCATTAGATCTACTATTTCTTTCCTAAATTAAATTAACCAAAACATTCATTTTATTCATTTTTTTTGCCTCAATAAAGAGACAGTTTTCTGACAAGCTTTTTTTTTTCTTCTTCTTCATGTACGTACGAGGTTTATTTTTTAACCACAGTTTTGTTGGATATTTGTCACGTACTTCCTAGCCGATTTTATGGACTTGGAAGTTGGTTATGAGATTAGAAGTGAATTTAATTTTTATATATATTTGATAAAATTTAGTATGATCTTTGGAGTGATCTAGGACCTTAGGGAGACAAGAAGAAAGGGTAGCATATCATGAATGATAATGATAGTTTAGGGACTCATCTAACCTAATAAAGGTTATTTGGAGAGCATGTACTGTTCACAAAAAGTAAAATATTATTCCTTTTTTGTTTCTTCTGATATAAAAGGTATTCTAGATATGGAAAGAGAACAATATTATGGAATATCAAACCCTAAAAATTCATTGCATTCGGATTATTGGAAGTAATGTTCAATTTCTATAAGATCTATTCCTTCTTCGTAATGTCAACAAACTTTATTATATTTTTAATCTAATTCGTGAACCACTACAAATAATACTACATTAAATAAAAATTAAATTTAAATACCAAAAATAATTAATTATTAAATTAAATATTATTTTAAAAATTATTTTAAAAATTAAAAAATATATTAAATATTTAAATTTATTTTATTATTAATAAATAATTTTTAAATTGTATCTAATTAATTATCAAAATTTTAATTAATATTTAGATTTTAAAGTTGGTAACTAATTCAATATTAGTTTAAAAAATATTTATTAATAATAAAAATTAATTTAGATACTGACAATTTTTTATCTCTAAAATAATATTTAATTTAGTTAATATAACAACTAATTAATTTTTTTCTAACATTAATTTTTATTTAATAATTTTCTTATAGTGAAAAAATTATTAAATAAAAATTAAATTTAAAGATAAAAATAAGAATATTTCCTAACTAAATTAGATTTTATTTTAGAAATTAAAAAATAAAAATCTATTAGTTCTTTAAATGGATCTTCAATAAACACAAACACATATTTTAAAATAAATAAAAGAAAAAATACTTTTATACTCTTTAAATAAAAACATATTTCATTGAACACATCTCCCACTTATATTTCTAAATCTTAATTAATCAAATATTTTCTTGAACCTATTTACTCCACTCTACTCATCATGAATGTGCTAGATTGGATCATGCTAAATTTATGTGTCCAAAAAAATTGCAATTTTTTTATGATTAATCATAAACAATTATGCTAGATGCCAAAACACAAAATCAAAATCCATAGTATGGAGAAAAAAAAACCAAACACGAACAAGTGCATTTTTGAGTGTGGAACGAGGAAAAAGAATGAAGAAGACTTGCACATGTAGCCAAACACAAAGAAAAGTAAAGCATCTTCAACTCCACCATCATAATCATACCACGAATGGTTAAACGTTGCAACTTTTTGAGTAGTGAAGTTCTAAAATCAAGCTTGGTGTTTGTGCCATGAAGCTCTTGAAGGACCCATGCATTCATAATTAACTCATCATCATGGTCCACCTCTATGGAAAAACAATGGCATCACTCACCAAACTTCAACCTCATGAACCAAACCCTAATAATCTCTCTTTCCGAATATCACGTACGTGTGCATATTGATTTCCCCATTGTCATGATTCATTTGTGTGTTTATTACTTTCTCGTAAAATATCCTAGAACTCAAAAGTAAATCCCACCGTTTTCTTTTTCTTTTTCTTTTTCTAGACAACTTTAGTTTGTTCGTATTTGTTTCATCTTCACTACTCAAAGTACGTTGGGTAAATTGCTTTTCACTTTTAAATGTTCAACTTTAATTTAGTAGATTAAGTGACCTGTTAAGAGGTTTGTTTATATTATAATAATCACTTGTTTAGTTCAGTTTCGTTAAACGTCTATTTTCAAAGTGCTTAAAAACATAATAAAATTAACTATCTATTCTAATTGAATTTGATCAAATACACACTATAAACATATACCCCATGAAGTAGTGGTTACCCCTGAATTAAAGGAGAGATAGGTAGTCCTTTTGTGATTTCTGTATATGGGTTGGGATACCCCTGAAGTATCCCCTTTAATTTTATTTATTCATTGCTAAAAAAAAAAAAAAAAAAAAAAAAACATATAACCCAAGACAAGTTGATAAAAAAACAAATGACTATCTCTTGAGTATTATAATTAATAACTTCCTACTCTTCTTGAGTATATTTACTGCATTTTGAATTCTGAAAATAAGGCTAGCATTTCACATGTTATTGGCTTGTTCACTTGTTAGCTATCTAATGTATTCGGTCTTAATTTATATAAAAAGTATGTGTATTTTATACTTTGTATGCAGTCTTTATTTTTTTTTAAAAAAAATTATTAGTAAAAAAATAATTAACTTAAAGAGTGAGCTTTTGAGGGACATTCCAATCTGTTTACACAAAAAGAGAGGCTATAAACTTCAAAATCAAAAGATACTACCCAACCCAAATAAATAATATAGTAAAAAAAAATCCAAAATCCCAGACTTGCACTGGACAAAGAGTCTGTTTTTATATGTTCTGAGAAACTAACCAGAGACTTCCAAAAAGACCGCACAACATTTAGGCTAATAAATGAACAATACCTTACACAACCACATATGCAAAAAAACATAAAGTTAGAAGGTTATGCACCAATGTGTTTCCTCCTTGCATAGACAATCTCCTCCAAACAAGAAGTAATGCACTGACATAGCAAATGTCAAAGTAAGCCAATAGTTGTGCTAAAAGAAAACCCTCCAACAGAACATGGCAACACACTTCCTATTGCAACAGAGACATTTCCATATTATCCTTACAAATAAGGCTGCATTATTGCTTTTTTTAATCAGTAAAGAATGAAATGAACATTTTAGGGATGTCCAAACCCTTATACAAAAGTAGGGTGGGACTAGTGTGCCACAATCCTCCTAAAAACCAGACTTTTTAATTTTGATCCTATTGGTCTCCCTCTATCATCCTTGCTTATTTCTAGGTGTACACCAAAACATAGAATTGTTTTTAAAAAAAAAACATGACTATTTCGCCTACAAAACAACCCAAATACTATTCAAAACTAATATTGCAAATAATTACAGAGATCTTCTTCATTGTACTTTCAAGGAAGAAAGCTCAATAACAAGCCAAAAAATGATAGTTATGTTATAATAGAGATGATGCATGCAAGTTGTTGTAAAGTTGCCATCTTAGGCTAAATAGTTTTTGCAATATCCTAAAACTTCCAGCATCATGACCCTCCAAAAAACTTAAGATATAAAATCTCAGCATTGACATGTTTGAAGAACCCTGTTATTCATATGAAAATAATCTTCCCACCACAAAGTTGGATGTTGACCCTATCCATGACAATGATAGAAATGGTAAAACTTTGAAGGTAATTAGATTCCAAAAAGACAACATCTTGATCAAGCATTCTATCAGATGGGTGTTCCTTTTAAGTATCTGGAACTAGAAGTGGGAGGGAACCCAAGGAAGAGAAAGTTTTGGGAGCTTGTGCTAAGTAAGCTAAAAGATAGACTTAACATATGGAACGGAAGATTCCTATCCATGGCAGGGAGAATATGCCTTATCAAATCAGTCATAACTGTTGTGCCGCTCTTCTATCTCTCACTCTTTAAAGCGCCAAACTGTGTGTATAGTAGCATAATCAGGCTACAACGAAGATTTTTATGGGGTTGGGGGAAAGAGAAGTGGTCGATTGCATGGGTAAGCTGGGAGGCGGTATGTAAACCGAAAGAGGAGGGTGGTTTGGGGATTAGAGATATAAGGAAGTTTAACTATGCTCTCCTGGCTAAATCGAGATGTCCCCTTCTATCTGAAGAGAAAGGGAGGTAGAAGGAGTTGTTGGTATCAAAGTATGGGACGGATGTGGATTAGCCGCAATCACTGATAAAGTTTCAATCTTGGTGGTGGAGAGATCTACAAAAGGCCTGTAAAGAGGGGGAGGGATCATGCTGGTTTTAACAACAACTAGTTTGGAGAATAGGATGTGGTGACAAAGCAAGATTCTGGGAGGACGTATGGGTTGGGAATAACAATCTTAAGACTTTATTCCCCAGGCTTTTCTCATTGTCCCTAAACCATGAACACAAGGTGGAAGAGGTTGGAGAATGGTTAGAATCAGTATGGAGGTGGAATATTAGCTGGAGGTGAACTAGATTTGAGTGGGAGATAACATTGGAAACATAACTACTTTTGCACATATCACAGGCCAGGTTGTTAAGAGAGCAAAGAGATATGCAGGTTTGGGGGTACGATGATTCGAGATTATTCTCTGTAAATTCAGTATATGCGTGCCTAGCTAAGCATCACAGTAGTTGTCAGCACGAAGTATTTATGCACATATGGAAAATTAAAGTCTTTCCCAATGTAATAACCACAACATGGCGGGTCCTTCTAGGAAGGATACCTACAAGGGAGAGTCTGAGGAGGAGAGCGGTGAGCATAAATGTAACCTTATGTGCTTTATGCCAGACTAAGGAGGAATCATGTCAACACATTTTTATTGAATGTGGTGTTGCTAAGAAAGTTTGGTCTTTGTGTTTTAGATGGATAGGCATTATGTTTGTACAGCATAATGATATCCTAACTCACTTTGAAAATTTTGTTATACCATATCTTGGTAGTAGACAAAATCTCTTGTGGAAATGTGTTAGGGCAACGTGCATTTGGGACCAAAGGAATGAAATAGTCTTTAAACAAGAGGTAGTAGATGTGGAGGAAATTTTTCAGATGGTACAACTTAAGTCTTGGTTGTGGTTAAAGCATAGGGCCCATGCTTTTAGTTACTCCTTTGCAGATTGGGTTATGAATCCTCTAATTTGTATCAGAAGTTACAAGTAGAATGATGTAATATTCACAGCTTAGACAACCAGTGACTGGTGACCGGTTATGCTGTAGTATGTGAATTGAAATCTCACTGTATGGTGGCTAAGGTAAAGAGGGGGTAAGGTAGAACCAGAATCAAACTATGAATGCTATGCAGTACCTCTGGAAGTAATACATCAGGTACTGCAAAACTATCTGACAAAGGAATGTATGTGAAGAGTGGATGTTGTCTTTATCCCTATTGAGTGTAGGAAGGAGTGCAAATGTTAGGCTGGAACCAATCCCAAAAGATTATGCAGGTGCTATGAGATGAATATATAAGGTAGTTGATTGGATGAGTCGTGAGTTGTACAAGTGCAGCTAGGGGGCTCTATGTGGACTTGGTTTTTGGTAGTCAAGATGACTTCTCTCCCAAGTATCCAAGCTGTTGTGATACCTAGTTGGGTTGTTGGTGGTCAGAATATGGGGCTTTGGTCAAGAAGTAGAAGTTGTGGTAAAGTATTATGTTGCCTTGAAGCTGTCATGTGCAAGAAGCCTAGGCTTGGCTCCAGTTGTATAATAATAGAGAGGGGAGAGGTGCTAGAACAGAGTTAAAAGCCGTCTGTAGGTGAAGATCATTGCTTTAACCAAAGGGACATAGGTGTTTTTGGTTTTATGGTTGTTTCTAAAAGGGGTGTTCTGAGTTGTTTGATATGGTAGAAGCAAGGATTATTGCATCATAGGTAGTGGAATTTATTGGCTTATACGTGGAGCATAGCTTGACAACTAGGAAGATGATGATGTTCTTCTGATATAAGTGAGTCGGCCCTGCTGATAGACCTGCTGGGAGGTTCCTTAAGCCAAGCTGGAAAGTGGAATACAAGGCTTAACAATTGGCTTTCTGTGGAGTTGATTGGATGATACAGGGTGAAGCCAATGTTTAATAGGGGCCAATTGGAAGGTGTCGAGGTGAAAGAAGTGCTTGATAGTGCTATAGGCTTAAATAGTGATTTAGCAATAAGCACTAAGCTCTAGATGAGGATGCCTTTAAGAGAAGTCATTTGTTTGGTTATGTAAGCCACCCAAAAGGAATGTCAATGATAAGGTGGAGGTATTTAAATTATTTTTTGGTGAATTCTGGTGGATCTAAAGCTGCAGTTTTGCATCGCTTATAGCAGACCAATAGAGGCATGGTGCTTGTTGGTGCAGGTTTATGCTGCAAACAACACCTATTTTCTTGCTTCTGGGGTGTTTCTTCTTTTATTTGGAGGTCTCTTTATATGGTTTGGTTTGTGTAAAAGGGTTGGAATACCCCTTTTGTATCCCTATTAATTTATTTTCATTCTTTGCTGATAAAAAAAATAAAGCATTCTACTATGAATACTCATTAACCTGCACAAACAAAAAGCCACCAATCTCCTAACAACTCATGGTAACATCACAAATGTAGAGTAAGAAAACCAAGAAAATCGAATTTTATACAACAATTAATTTCTTATACTCGTTAAACACATTATGAGATTGATACACCAATCAAAGTAAGAAAAAATGAGAATTTTTTCTTTCCTCGTAATCCATGACGAAAATTTTCAATTGGGCTAGTGTGAAAATTTTGATTGGGTCAGCTATAGCATTCCTGAAAACAATATTATTCTGATGTTTCCAAATTTCCCCTAGAATGGCTATCCATATACAACTCCCTCTCTTACCAACCCTATTCAATCTCACAATTGAAAATTGTTTCAAATGGTGCTTTGGTTCAGAGTGGGTTTCCAATCCAACTATAACACATGTTCCAAACTGTTGTAGCAGTCTTACAGGTGAGGAATAGATAACTTACATTTTCATCTCCCTTTTCTCACATACTATAGACTACCTATTCTAATTGTATCCATCTTCCGCCTAAATTAACTTTTGTAGCCACCATGTTATTTATCACTATCCAAAGTTGAATTATTGCTAACAGGTTGTTTAAGGACAAACAAACAAGTTTCTCTACTTTTACAGGTAACAAGATAAAAGGTTACACTATGAAATTTCTCTAGTGGAAAATAAAAACATGGTATAAAATCTGATTAATGCTATTAAAGTTATAACATGATCTAATTAAGCTCCATTGTGGTAGTTCAAAATATAGTTCCGGCCGGTTGACCTGGGTCGTCTTTATGAGTGGCTTGTCCCCACGAGCTAGAGCACCTTCGTTCTGCCTTGTCTACGAGTACCTGAAAAAGAAGAACAAAGGGGCGCCCTCGCGGCCGT
>Ga0123342_1004358_pt1 | contig 21653 bp, 13 predicted proteins | sample Turbeawhitnodule_FD_89960 | JGI IMG/M metagenome (GOLD analysis project Ga0123342, IMG submission 89960) | Root nodule microbial communities of legume samples collected from Mexico - Turtle bean Mexico white nodule | ecosystem: Host-associated > Plants > Roots > Nodule | place: Mexico: Nepantla...
ATTTATTTCCAAATTCAATAACAATTTTATTCATTTTTTAATTAATCAAATAATCAAGTTATTGTATTACATTACCGTCAAACATGATCCATACACGATTATCCAATTTTTTGTTCCTTAAAAACTAACACTCTTAGAAAATTATGTATCAAATTAATTTTTAACATTACATAACTTACTATCCAATATATAAACAATAAAATTAAAAAATATATATATATATATGACGTGCCAAAAGTCGTGCCAACTTGGCACGACTTCTGTATGACAAGGCATAAGTCGTGCCAAGTTGGCACGACTTCAATATGACGGGGCAGAAGTCGTGCCAAGTTGGCACGACTTCAGTATGACATGCCAGAAGTCGTGCCTAATTGGAACGATTTCTGCATATGAAGTCGTGCCGAATTGGCACGACTTGCCTAAATTTGTAATTTTTTTAAAACGGACCCCATTTTGGTAAAAACAAAAAAAAATAACCCCATCATGGTCAAAAAAAACCCTAGTAGAGTGATATTTTTCATGTGGTTTTAAATATTCAATACAATTATGTAAAAGAATTAAACGTATATATTTAACAGTTTATTACAAAATAAATGCAATACAATAAATGTTTTAATAATATAAACTTGGAGAGCATTTAATTAAATATAATTCTTTACTAATATTATATTGGAGTTATATTTATTTATCTTTAAATAGTTTTTATAAATTTAAACTTAATAATAATGTAATTTAAAGTTACAGTTTTATGATTTTAAAATTAATAATTAGCTTCATAACTAAAATATTTTATGTATATTGTTACATAATTCAATAATAAAAAATTAATGAGACTGACATCAAATTTTTCTTTCAAAAAATATTTTCCTTGTTAAAATATTGCTTTTTAAATTTATAAGTCAATATACGTGTTGAATGAATACTACATGTTATAGATATAAATGTTTAAATAATTAATTGCACTCATATTTTTTGTTTTTTTTTTATTAGCAAAAACTTGATAAAATTAAGTCAAGGGTATCTTATGGATTGTATCTTATTAACCTCAAGGATAAATGATAAATATATATTTATTCACACTCAATAACTTTAATCATATATTATTGAACTATAATAATAAATAAATTTATTGTTTTAATTAATATTCATATAATTTGGTTTGTTTGGGCTTAACTATTATTTTTGTTGTGTTTTTTTTAGAGTAAATGCTCTCAAGGAAGTGTTTACCTTTGTGAATGGGTCAAATATGCAAAAAATGCAAAATATAAGGTGAAGAAGGAGGAAATAAAATCTATAATATCTCATAAACATAATTTAAAACAAATCTTCTACGAAAAGGGGAAGCTTTATAGGGTTTTCTTAGTTTATTTTAATCTCCTAAAAAATTGATTTTTGTGAGAGGTTGTAATTGAATGCATAATTGAGAATCTTCCTTATCTTAAACTTTAGTTTCTTAGTTAGTTTGCATTGTTTTAATTAATTTATTGGGCGCATGTTTCAATAGGGAGGAGATAAGCATTCCCATAGAATATATGCATGGGACAAAGTGAGTATTGATTAAACCAGTAGATGCATGTTTTACTGGTGAGTTTCAGTTGAATAAGATTGACGCATGTTCAATCTGGTTTAGCTCTGTTGGAGGATCGAAAAAGGATTAATATTTAGGAAACCTGTGAAGAATTCAATGGTGGAAGAACTTGGAAATCAACCGCTTTTTAATTGTTATTTTAATCTCTTTTGTGCTTTTTGCACAACTATCTCAACCCCTTTTATCTTTATTGTTATTGCCAACTTTTCTTGCTTGCAGATAGATTTTAAATACTAATTTACTGATTTCACTATAGGATTCGTTGGGAGACAACTTGAGGTTATCTGACCACAATTATATTGTCATCTCTTTAGTGTTAGACAGGTATACATTGAAATCAATTTAATTTGACAACAAAATGATAACTATCAATAAGATAAACATCAAAATCCTTAAGAACCTAGATGGTTAAGTAGCAAAAGTCTACTTAATGTGCCTCTTGTTGAGGACCTTGATGCCTTATTCTTGAGTAAGAATTTTATTCATATCTTTTTCTTACTTAACATTTTGTTTTTGGCTTACCTTTATGAACGCTCAAACATTTGTTAACATCCAAGAGTTAGAGCACCAATTTCATGACCTCTAAAAGGAGACATTTGAAGTTGGGCTAACTCTTCAAGCGCAATCCTTAACAATTGCATATAGCAAAAGAAAATAAAGAATCTTGAGACCTGACTGGGGATTTTGAAGGAAAGCCTAAAAGTTGTCATTACTCTTCTTAAAGAAAAACTAAAAGAGGCTAATGAGAAATTAAATAAGGTTGATGAGAGAAGCAACCACCTCCAAAAGGAACTTGATCAATCTCGTTAAGGTGAGGTAGATCCCAAAACTGAAAATGTCAAGTTAGCGGATGCAAACCTTGAAGGTTACGCAAAGTGTTTCAAGAAGGTTATGTACCAGACTTTACACTTTTCTCCATCTATCAACTTAAACAACTTTAATTTGGAGAAAGATATTGTTGATGGAGAACTAGTAGATTATAAATAATTTGTACGCACTACATGGTCGTCATTTTTTATAATTCTAAGTTTTTTTGTAATTCTCTTTGTGATATCAACTAAGTTTATTTCTCATAATCGATTTTCATTTTACTAAAATATTGACAACAAATTTTGATTTAATTTTGAACAATGATCATTTACTATTTGGTCTAATTTATGAAATTTGTTATAATTGTTTGACCTTGATTAAACACTTTTATTTTATGATCATTCGATCTCAAATTGCTCTATGACAGTTTGGTCAACGTTTGTAAAAAATTTGATGATTGTTTGATATTGGTTTGACATTGTTGATTCGATGACTGATTAACTTTGGAGACTGCTTTTTGAGCTGTATTGGTCTTCGTAAAAATTTTGATGATCACTTGATCTCAATTTGGTATTGTTGATTTGATAATCGTTTGACTTCAAAAGAGTGTTTGTTTTGACCTGTTTGGTTTTATAACCTGTAAAGATCCTGATGATCATTTGATCTCAATTAGCGTTATAAACTGATGGGAAAAAACGCACGCGGAAGTAACACACATAATCACGAATCAACTGCAGAAAATAAATAAAACAAGATTTAATGTGGTTCGATCGTCAACTGCAACCTACATCCACACGAACAACTATTAGGTTTTCATTTATGTTCATTTGCGTACAAAATTGCAAGCACAATGATCTCTTTAAATAAAGATAATAAAGGGGACACAGTGATTAAACTCACCCACTAAACATGGTGTCTACTCATCCCAACCCAATTTCATACCCAACATAAACAACTACACACATACAAAAGGAGACTTTTTAAGAATGAGAAAAAACATTTTATTTTAAGAATGAACCTCATTAAAACCTTATCCAGAAAAAGCATCTTTAGAGATAAAAATTGAGCTAAGAAAAAATAGTACTTCATCCTCATTATTTCAACTATAATACATTTTTAAATGAATAACATTGGAAGTTCTCGATAAGAGTTTACCATTTAATTCTTCAAGCTTGTAAGTCCCATTTTGTAATAAGTTAACTACTCGGTAGTGTCCTTTCCAATTGTGTGCTACCTTCGTGTCTATCCTTATAGTCTTTTACGAGCTTTCTCCACAATAAGTCGTCTTTGTGAAATAGTTGCTCTTTGACGCATGTATTGTGACGTTGTGTTGCCCACTCTTTGCAACTTCTTTTCTTACATGGACTTCCTCTCTTATTTCATGAATGAGGTTCTGCATTTTATTTAAGACATTTTGTACATTCTCCTTATTTTTTCAAAAAAAAAAAGTTTCAATTTGAGTTGTCAAAATAGTGTCTGTTAGGGGATTCATTTATGGGATTGGTGAAGAGGATATAATATATTGACTTCTTGTCAATACCATAAAATTTGTGGTTTAGGAAAAGTTTTATCTGGATCCCATTGTACGCACCAAATGTTCTTTCTAGAATGGAGTGTTGGAGTCTCGAGGTGGAAAAGAAAGGTTGGCATGGCAAGCTAAGTTCTGGATAGGCTGATGTTGGTTGAAGATAAACAAAAGAAAAAAATTCATTTATAGAAAACTCTATGACGTTCAAGTTAATAAAAGTATTTAAAAATAAGTATATAAGAGAATATAATTTTTTTTTGTCTTCCACCTAACTCGTGAGTTTTTTTTTTGTTTGTTTTTAATATCCTACTTTTGGTTATTATGTGTAGGTTTGAGAATGTATTGCTTTTAAGAAGTGCGAGTTAAAGAAAATAAGTTTGTATTATACTTGATTTTTTTGGGATTATTATCGGATCTAGTAGAATACACAATACTTTAAACAACTTACATTGATGTTTTTTCTAGTTGGAAATTATTTACTTCACTAAAGAAATATTCAAAAATATCTACTATCAATCTAGAAGTGAATAGTCAATATTAAACTTATTTATTGTAGTTTGTTTGTTTTGTGGAACATTAAAGGAGTATTTATTTTGAAAAAATTATACTTTTATACCATATAAGGAAAAATATATTTATTTTACAGTCTGGTTTAACGATATAATAATATATATTAATAATTTATATTAAAATATAAAATAAATATAATTAAAATATTAATATATTGAATTGTGAAGTAATTATCTTTTTCTAAGAGGTATCAACTTATCATCTCCTTATATATTTTTTTGTTATCTTCTACATGTTATTACATACATTATCCATTTAATTGTTTTAAACTTCTTTTTATATTTTATTTAATTATCTTCTACATGTTATTAGATACTTTATCCATCTTAATTGTTTTTTTTTAAATAAAAGTTTTCATGTTAGGCATCACTATGCAACTTAAGATTTCAGCTAGGCTGACACCTCAAGTAACAACAATCATTTGTCATCACAAGAAAAAAAAATATTATTAAAAAAAGAAAAAAGAAAGAAAATACAAAAATACGGGAAGACTAGACTAAAACTCATATGTTAACAACAACGATACATAGGTATATTATACATATTCATAAAGAATGCTAAGAACAGACAAGATGGAAGCCTATTATACAAATGAAAAAATTCTTTATGAATAAATCCTAAATTAGCCAACTTATCAGCACACGCATTCCCTTCATGAAAAATATGAGTAACCCTAAACCTAATTTTCCCACAGTAATTAAGACCAGTCTTCCATCGATTACGAAGCATCCAAAGAACATTTGTCTTAGTAGTAAACGCACCACAAACCAAAGTAGAATCACATTCCAGCCAGACATTAGTAAGCCCAATCTTTTGACCTTCCTCCATAGCATGTACAACCCCATAAAACTCAACAACCAGAGTAGTCTGAACTTCAAGAAACGCAAAAAAGCTCCAATAAATTCTCCCATACTCCCACAAAAAATACCTCCACAAGTAGCAAGACCAGGATATTGTTGAAGATGATTGCTGCCCCTTCAAGACATGTGTTTGATGAAGACTTTTATGTACAATACTTGTATATTTCTTTTTGCTTTAAGTATGTCTTAGGTAGTGTTTAAAGGTTGTTTAAGAGTAGATTTTTTTGCTGAGTAACTCACCTCTTAACCACTGACCATGTGATAAGAGCAAACACAAAATTTCTTAAACTGTTTTTCACATGTTTTACAAAAAACACGTTTACTGCATAAAAATAAATATGTTCTTTTCTAAATAAACAGATTCATTCTTAAATTGATGTCTTGGCTAAGTCTTGTGAAAATTAGATTTTGTGCATCAAGCATTTTGACTAAGTCTTTTATCTTTCAAAACGACTGTGTTTTAAATAGTTAAGCTTTTTATGTTTTCGTTTTGAAAAATAAATCTGTTCATCTGTAAATGAATAGATTCTTTTTTGACTCTAGTGCCAAGTCTACCTCAAACGGTTTTAAATTTTGTCCCTGTACCAGAATGGATGACTAAGTCTCCTCACATAACAAATTCTCTAACTGCTTTTTGAAAAAATAAATCTGTTCATTTTATAACAGCTTTAACTGTTTTTCAAAAATCTGTTATAAGTTAGTTTTCTATAAAATGAAAACTTGTTTCTGCGCTTAAACATCGATCATACAATTGATAAAACGAGTTTTGCATCAGAGAATTGAGGGTTGACAAAGAATTAGCATATGTTCTTGATTAAAAGCCACTGAAACAGATTGATTGTGATAGGTTACTCAATTAATTGTCAAGCTATCAATTGAACCTTAATCACTTTTTTTCTTCATTATATCAGTGTGTATCTGGAAAAATCAATCTGCATAATCTTGTGATTAACTTGACTGTATAAACGTTTTTCAAACACAAACAGTGCCAAAATAAATCTGTTCAATTTCAAATAAATCGATTTATTTTCTGTACACTGTGATAAATACTGGTTCTGCAAGAATCTTTTAAAAGATCAATTCACCCCCTCTTGAACTTTGGCACTATTAAACCCAACAGATATCCCCTAGCAGCTCAATTAATGTTAATTTTAACCCAGTTTGGTGAAAGAAACTCCCATCTAATAGGAAAAGGACGTAGAACTTTACCAGTATGAGTGTTAATACCAAAAAACTTGAGCACATTGAAATCGAATATATCATTCTTCATTGAAGCTTTAAACGAATGACCCACTAGACAAGTTAAATATTTAATAACCAAAATAGCCCTAGAAACCTCAATTTTATCATAAAAACGAGCATAATTCCTCATACGCCATATCCAAATAGAAAAAGTTATCACAGTTAGCTTAATCAATTTAACCAACGAACAACCATAACTCTTAATAAAATAAAGAAGATCATCCTTATTAGAGAAAAATGTGTCGAACCCAACCCCAAATACGCAAAGCATTAGCACATCTAAACAATAAATGTTGAATATATTATTGGTGTTTTTCACAAAGCGTACACATAAAACAAATATGCAAACCTTATATTTTATTTAATTATCTTCTACATGTTATTAGATACATTATCCATTTAATTGTTTTAAACTTCCTTTTATAGTTTATTTAATTATCTCTACATGTTATTAGATTATCTATTAGTTGTTTTAGACTTCCTTTTATATTTAATTTAATCTTCTTAAAAGGGTAACTATTGACAGCTTCAACGCTCTTAAATTCATTTTGACAAATTAAATAAATTCGTCTTTTTATTCCCTTTAAGATCTCATTAACAATTTTTCCCACAGTTTTGTTTTAAAAAACTAAAATTACTATTACTTTTTCAATCCCATTTCACTCATGTATGTTTGAGAGAAAAATGGGAAGAAACTGAAATTGTTTGGATTAAAGTCTCTATAGTGATGATGTGAAGAAAAATTATTAAAGTTTGTGAGTAATGTTATGATTGTTAATTTTTTATTTTTTTTAAAATATTTAAATATAAATTATCATTGTCTTTAAAGATATTTAAATAATAAAATATGAAGAATTCTTGTAAATATTTAAAATTAGTTAAAATTTTGTAAATTATTTTCGGAACTTTTAAATAACATTTTTTTTTTTATAAAAGATACACTTACTTGTCATTATCAAAACATGAAAAGTTTTCATAAAAATAATTTTTTTCCGTTATAAAATTAATTGTAATATTTGAAATTGTAAAAAATGGTTGAATTTGTTTATATAATGAATATAAAAAATTACTTATTTAATTAATAAAAATATAATATTACAACTAATTAAAAATAAATTACTTATTTATATACAAAATATGTTTAAATTAAAAAATTATTAATCAAATATTTTAGTTAAAAATATAAATTATGTAATTTTAAAAAGTTATTACAAAAAATAAATTTATAAAAAGTTAATTTTAACAAGTAGATTTAAGTAGATTTAAGTTACTTAAAATTTTGAAAATTATTTCCAATATTGTGGCATTGGTCCATGAATGTTTACCTCAATCAACATAACCCGTATACACATATACATATATATATATATGACTTTGAGTACTGGTAGGATGCTTGATGATGTTGATAGTATACTTGTTCACCATGTAAGTCGTTATGTCATTTAATTTCGTTAGCCACCTCTTGTGTTGCGATGACTTGTAAACGAGCAATCTCTACCAAGTCTGATGCCACTTCATTACCACAGTTCATGGCAAATTTTTAAGGGTTACTATTTAACGTGGCAAATTGATTATCAATTATATCGACCATCGATGGTTTTCTCTTTGATCCCCAGGTAAGGAAGTCCCACCTGATGACTAGGATGGTGCAAATGAAGTACACTACTACCTGGTTGATTTAAGAATTGTCCCTCCAACTTTTTAATATGTAATTGGAATTTTGTATTTAATTTTTTAATTTTTACTACATGTGAAAACTCACTACATCCACAATAAATATAATACCCCAAATAAAATTAGTCTTTGACCTAATAGAATAAAAACATATTCGTTATAGAAAAAAATTGTATCTCACTTTATTAAACTATTTCAGTTTTTATAAAATACTTTAAATTTTTTCATTAAGATGTTTTCATGTTATGGTGCTTGAAAAGTAATGTAATAATAAATTGATATCATTATATCATGCAACACATGATAAAATATCGTGACAATGATATGCCTCTTCCATATTGTTGTTTAATCACACATGTCATGTTGCTGTATGACATGACTTGATGGGAGAATCATCAATCACGTTAGGATGAATAACTTTTTTGAGAAAAGACCATAAAGAAAATGAATATCTTTAAGGTCAATGGTGTTTGGCAACTTGGAAAGCCTGGCGACGAACATGAACAAGAACACGAAGACATTCCATCGCCCCAAGAACATGTTACAGACGATCATCCTCAACCCAAAATCCCCCATAATTCGGATGTTAACACAAATTTGGGGGAATCCAAAATATACAGGAAAGTATATCAAACATGAGGTTGGATATCAACACTATCAACACACGAATTGAAGATAAACTTCATCAACTTAAAGACAATGAAGAATTTTGATTGTGTCATTATTATTTTTTATGTTGAATTTGTCAGTTAAATTTAATATGTTATTGAACATTATTATGTCTGTAAAAATTTTAAATTTTCATGACACAACATTCGGTATCTTCATCTAGGATTCTAATTTAATGAATCTATTGTGTATTGTAATCACCAACTATTTTATGTTCATCCAATGTTTATTAGTGATAAACGAAAATATTATTTTCTTTTGTTTTATTGGATACAAATTGAAATAAAATATTATACATTATTTTATAATATTTATGAAAATATGTGAATTTTATCGTGCTAATATGTTTAAATTATATATTATTTTTAAAATATATAAATTATTCAAACTATTAATAATATTAATTATTTTATTATTATTATAATTATTAATATAATTATACATATACAGTAAACAAAATTATATTAGATAATTTTTTTAATAATTTAAAAAATATTTAATTATACAAGAACACATAATTATAAATAATAAGAATAATAAAATAAAATTATAATATCAACAAAAATTATATAATTACATAAAATAATAAATATTATTTTTATAAATTTTAATATACTTAATAAATTTATTTCAGTTTAACACAAAATTATTTTTTACTAAAAAATATAAATAATTATGAATATTATATATTAAAAAAATAATTAACTGAAATCTGAAAAAAAAATTATATCATAACACATTATTCAAATATTATAACACATTATTCAAATATTATAAAACATTATTCAAATATTTTTTAATAAGAAGGATAAATTTATTTCATCTTACAAATTTTAATAAATATTTTTAGAATTCATTCTATCATTACCCAACTCAAACTATCTCACAAATCTTTTCTAATCTTTACACATTTACTTATTTTCTTTCCCCACAAATCTCTATACCAATCCAAACTTTATTTTACCTTGCCACTGTGTCACACGTGTGGTCCTAAAATATTATGTTTCAATACACGTTCGAACTGCTGTCGCTAAGCTAGGGAAAAAAAAACCCATAGCGATAAGAAAGATATTTCGGGAAGCGAAGTAGCTGATTAGTGTAATAGAGTGAGTATGTATCTCTTTCCCGCTTCCAACGCTGGAATTAGAGAAAGAGCAGAAGGAGCACCCTGCAAAACCCTCTGAACATTACATTATTAGGGTTTTAGTCTCTCCTCTTCATCTTCTTCCTCTTGTCAGAATGGCCTCTTGCATTTCTCTTTCTCTCTGTCCTCACACCTTCTGTTGCCGCCACCGTCCTTACTCTACGCGCCGTTCCCTTTCTTGCTCTCTCTCCTCTTCTTCCCTCCTCGGTAATCCTCCTTTTCTTTTTCACCAAAACCTCGATTGAATGGATGCGGTTCTTTTGAGTTTTTTCAATTAAGGTTTCACCGTATTGAGTGGGATATTTCGTGTTTATAATTGGATTCTTGTTCCTCCTCACACAGTTCTACTTTAGCTAGGATTTTTAATGTTTGAAATGAAGCTTCCAAGGCACCACTACCACATTTGAAAGTGGTTTTGATAAGGAATTGGGTTTTGCTTAAATGAGTGACACTGTAGCCACCACTCTGCCGATTTGACTTAAAGCATGTGTTGTGTGCAGTGTGTAGATAAACTCTTTTATAAATATTTCTTGAAGATGAATATAAGAAGAAAAAAAAGAGAAAAGTATTTCTTATAAGTTGTTAATTGTCTTTTTAAACAACTAGTATCAGCGAATTTTTATAAATTAATAAATAAGTTTTTACGTATATTAATTTTAACTTATGAAAAAATTATATAGAGTGTTCTTCTTGTTTTCTTTCTCTAAAAACGTGCTTATATACTTCTTGTTTTCTTCCTCACTAAAAATGCTTATTTAGATAAGTTTATCCAAATAGATATTGAACTGTAGTTTTGTTTCATTTGTCTGCCTTCCACTTTGTAGCGATTCTTTTAACTTTGCGTTCTTTTGTTTTACCTGTAATTTTAATCCTATTTATGGTTATTTATTCTTTCTATGGACTAGTTTTGTTTATACTGCTTGTTTTGTGCAGATACGGATGGACATAAAGTTCTGCGTAAAAGATCGAGAAGGATAGAAGGTCCGAGAAAAAGCATGGAAGATTCTGTTCAACGCAAGATGGAGGAATTTTATGAAGGACGGGATGGGCCACCCCTCAGAGTTCTTCCCATTGGTGGGTTGGGTGAAATTGGGATGAATTGCATGCTTGTTGGTAACTATGATCGCTACATCCTCATCGATGCTGGTATCATGTTTCCAGAGTATGTCTTACAACTCCATTCCCATCCTCTTCTCTCCGTATTTATGGGACACGAAGAGAAGAGGATACTTAGCCCACTGAATAAGTTTGAACTCTTGCATGGCATTTTCTTATGGAAGACTTTAAAATGTAAATACTAACTAAAGTTGGCATTGGATCCTACAGTCGAGAACAGATAATTTTTATATATGAACTCATTTAAAACATTAAAGATCTCTTTAAAGTCATAATAAAAATGCCACTGCATAATTGTTGTTTGCTCTGATTTATTTTTCTTTATGGGTGAACTGACCTTGATTTATGCATGGATTGCATATTTCAGCTATGATGAGCTTGGGATCCAGAAGATCATACCTGATACAACGTTTATAAGAAAATGGAGACACAAAATTGAAGCAGTTATTATAACACATGGTCATGAAGATCATATTGGTGCATTGCCTTGGGTAATGCTTTCTTTCTTCTCCTAGGAACTGCCAGTTTGAAAATTACTCTTTTTGTCAACTAGTTTTCTTTCATGGATCCAGTATATCTGTTTGTATATTTGTAATGAGATATAATGCCCCATGTTTGATACATTCTACCATAATAAACTGAGGCTCAACTTAAAGAAGCCTCCTTAGTTTAATGAATGAATCAATGTCTGATGCCTTTGCTGCTATGCTATGACAATTAAAAGGTAATGCGATGGGCCTAGAGAAGACATACAACCATTCAATAAATTAGTTCTCTATCAGTGGCTTTGTAGTAGTTTTAAGGACTAACTAGGGCTCATGGATACATATACTGACTATTTGTAGTGTGCTTTTTACAAGCTTTGACATATGTTTAATCACGAATGTAGTAGTTGAGTGTACTTTTTTTGCAAATTGCTGGGTGCCTATATTCCTTGCTAGTAAGACTGGGAGAAATTTAAAACAGTCATATTTACAAATCTTTGTGAAATAGGATTGTGATAGACACCAACTGGTATGGGAATATGACTGATTTTTTATTCATTGAAAACTGGTGCAGAAATACCAAATTACATAGAACACGTAATATCACTTCAATACAAGAAACGTCTTCCAAGATACTGAGAGCTTGTTCTCTCCCTTTCCCTTCCCAAAATACTTACTGTCGGATCCCCCTTTTCCTCCTACCCTTCCCCTATTTTCTGCTCCTGCCTGCTAGTAATTGCCCAATGGCAGTTATGAAAATATTAGAAACTGCTAAAACGGTCAACAAATCAGTCCTATTCCAGAACCTTATTTCTGGTTCTCCTCTTATAATATTTACGTATAAGGTCTAACAGTTTGTTTCAGTTCTCCATTTTTTTCATTTCTTCTAAAGTAAATGAGTTATTTTTTTTAATATAAATTATTCTGATTTTACTTTATGTTTTCTAGTACACTATTTTTTTATTTAACTTTTAATCTAATTCATTATTCTATAAGTTATTTTAAAAGAATGTATTTTGACATTTCCTTTCATGACTTACATGTACTCTCGATTTCACTTTGATTTGGTCCATCAGGTCATCCCAGCATTAGATTCTCATACGCCAATTTTTGCGTCATCCTTTACAATGGAGGTAAGAAGAAGTCTTTTGTAGTCTTATTACTTTGTTGGTGATATGGTGCTTTTCATTTGTTTTTTCATATGAATCAACAATAATGTTTCATTAAAGGTGATAGGAGGATTTTAGTGTTAACATATTTTGAACTTGAAGTTGACTGACTAATTCTTGAACTCTTAACTCTGAGCCACTGTATTAAAATTATTAACAAAAATTGTGGCACAGTTTAGTTGTCGAAGTTCTATCCTTTGCATTGATTATTTTATTTGTTACAGTTCAGAGGTGAAACTCTTTTCTTTGTAACAGCTTATAAGGAAGCGTTTGAAGGATCATGGTATTTTTGTTCCATCTCGACTGAAAGTTTTTAGAACGAGGAAGAAGTTTATGGCTGGGCCATTTGAAATAGAGCCTATCACAGTGACTCATTCTATCCCTGATTGCTGTGGCCTAGTGCTCCGATGTTCTGATGGTACCATTCTCCACACTGGGGATTGGAAGGTCAGTATTTTTCTTTATTTTTCAACGCATTGTTCCTTTCTTCTGCCTTGAATCTTTTGTTGCTGAGTTAGTTGATTCAACAGATTGATGAAACACCATTAGATGGTAAAGTTTTTGATCGGGAAGCTCTAGAGGAACTCTCTAAAGAAGGAGTCACGTTGGTGAGCCGCCTGTATCTTTAAATTATTATGATGTTTCTCTGTTGTACATAAATAGTCTTTTCATAGTGAATATGGCTCTCATGATCTTTATTGTGCTGATAGATGTGCACGAAAGGGTAACATCTTTCTGCTTTTTTAAAGTTTCTAGTTGCAGTCTTATCAATAACTTAAATTTTAATTTTTTTCAAGGAGAGTTGAGCTACACCAATCATAAGTTCATTTTATTTTATTTTATTCAACTATGTTTGTAAGTGGCTTTTACTTGAATTTGGGGTTGACCTGATGATTGACCTGACCTGACAAGGATATCTCATGGAGATATTGTGGTGAAACTAAGGAAGAGGAAGGGTTGGGTAAAATAGAGTCACTGCATTCAAAATAACTATATTGTGATTAGGGTTCATTGCTGTGTGTCTACTACATGTATTCTTCTTTAATTACAGTCAGTTCTGTCTTTATTTTTGCCCATGGATATAGGTCTGCAATTTGTTGTTGGTTGAACATGCTTGCTAGACTGTGTCGGTTTCTTATTTTTCAGTGTGCCTGGCTATTTATGACAATATATGTTGTCTTTCCACTTTTCTTGAATATTGATAAAGGATAGAAGAAAAACGGTGTTTTGGGTGTTTCTTTTCAGATGATGAGTGATTCAACAAATGTACTCTCACCTGGAAGGACAACCAGTGAATCTATTGTGGCAGATGCATTATTGAGGAATATTTCAGCAGCTAAAGGACGTGTTATAACGACCCAGTTTGCATCAAATATACATCGTCTTGGAAGTGTGAAAGCTGCTGCTGATTCAAGTGGTAGAAAGTTGGTATGTTCGTTGTTCTCACAAACAAGCCCACATAATTGATAAACAAGTATTAGCACTATAATTTCATGTCTATACTATCAGGTATTTGTTGGCATGTCGCTAAGAACATATTTAGATGCAGCTTGGAAGGATGGAAAAGCTCCAATTGATCCATCAACTCTGGTAATAAACATTCAGCTATTTTATATGTTATTCTGCCTAATTCATCATTCATTTCATTGTATTTGATAAGTGGACATTTTTCCATAAAGTAATCTTAAGATATGACTTAAATGATTAGCATATGGAAACTGCAGTTGGAGAAGTCCATTGATATTGTATTATCGATTAAGTAGTTAATGGAAATCATTGCTATTAAAATAAAGGAAAAGAGAAAATAGGATAAATCCCTTGTGTCTAATGAACACATAAAGTTATGTTTATATAGAGAAATAACATGTAAAAAATATGGGATAAACCCATTACATATTGATGTGAGTTGATTTTAGGATTGCACATTTTATGGTGACACTTTGTTTATGAGTTTTGTTTTAAGCAAGATATGACGAGAAACTCAAAGAAGATTCCCACTGAATACAAACTTAACCCAATGATTAAGTAAGTGTGAAGATTCACTTCCAGAGGGCAAAAAGAAAAACACAATATAAGGTGATGATGATGATGAAGTGTGAAAATTAAAATGACATAAGATGGAAGGAAGCAAGATGATGACCGAATAAAAGAAATGAATAACAAATAAGCAAAAGGAAATGGAATTATGGAAGGCATAATGGAAGAAAGAAAAAGAGAGAGATGAGATAAAACTTATGGAGTGGAAGATGGATCACACCACTTGGAAGGATGGGAGCTTCAAAGATGAGTGGTGAAGAATCGCCACTTGAAGTGCACTACACTCATAAGATAAGACCCAAGAACCTTTAGGAGACTCAGCTCACTAAACACTCTGTTAGAGTTTTTTTTTTCTATTTAAAATTCAATGTGTCAAATACATGAGGCAAGACACTCTATTTATAGGAGAGAGTGTCTTGGAGAGCAAGATAGAAGGGTAGGGTTGTCATTTGTGAGAAACATTCTAGAAGGTAGGTCAAAGAAACCCTAAACCTAGGTGCAATGTCATGAAAGGTGAGCTTGGCACAAGCCCAAATTACTAAGCACACCCTACTCAAGTTACTAACCACATCCTACTCTAGCTTATTCTTCTATTTGGCACCCCTAAAATGAGCCTAATTTATTTTACATAAACTTGTCTTGTGAAAAGACTAGAAGGAAGAACAACTGATATTCTGGTCCATGTTTGATTCTTCTTTTGTTGAGGCTTTTATGAGGTTTGGTGGGGTCTGGTCTTATATGTTGAGATGACTGACCTAGTCGTGAAGTGTCTGTTGCGTCCTTGGTCATTTGCTTGTCAAGTTGGGTTGTATCTTATATCTAGAAATATCTAACAATATCAAATATCTAACATATCTAGAGATATCTAACAATTGCAATTTGCAAGTAGGCAAATAACCAGTTATGAATATTGCTTTGTTTTCTCTTGGACCTTGGACCTAGTTAGCCTTCCTTTGTACTATTGCACCTGCAGTTAGTTTTTATTTTCTCTGCAACCTAGTTGTACCTTGCTTACCTACCTAAACTTTTAGGTTAAGTGGTTCTTTGACACATTTCTATCTTAACATATTGACTGAATTCCTGTATATCCTGGTTTTTGTAAGAGCTTCTACAAATCACATATATGTTGCCTGCTATTAATTATGTCTAATTTTACAAAGGTGAAAGCGGAGGATATTGATGCTTATGCACCAAAGGATTTGCTAATTGTTACAACGGGGTCTCAAGTAAGAACCTTTTAAGGTCCTTAGACCATCTAGTTCCATTGACTGCTCAAGTTTATGACATTTGACCAAATGTATGCTATTGTGTCAGGCAGAACCACGTGCTGCCTTAAATCTTGCATCTTACGGAAGTAGTCATTCTTTCAAGCTAACAAAGGAGGATATTGTGTTGTATTCCGCCAAGGTATGATACCCGCACTTTTACATTTTGATTTATCTAAAGCATGTCCAGGATAACTAAAGGCTTGTTTATGAACACTTAAATTCTGAAAAATAATAGAACTATTTTTAAACCTATCTTAGGAAGGTGTCAAAGAGAAATTATTATCTGCTAATCATCCAATACCATTATATGAATTTACAACTTACTGTTTTTACTTTTAAATCTTAATTCATTCTAGTAACAATTTCTGATTTTTTTTCCCTGCGTGAAGAATAAATATAATTCTGAAAATTTCTATCTAAAAGTAATGTGTTTCTTTTTATATCACTATTAGGTTATCCCTGGCAACGAGTCTCGTGTTATGGAAATGCTAAACCGCATATCAGATATTGGATCAACTATAATTATGGGGAAGAATGAATGTCTGCACACATCTGGTCATGCGTATCGTGGAGAATTGGTAAGCTTTTTATTGCATTATTCAACATCATCAAATAATTGTTTTAGTACAAAAATTAATAAAATGAAGAATATCCCAAATTTTTAAATTCCATGCACTTAGTTGCTTTTCAAATTGTTCTATCTTTTGCGTCCTTTCTCTACTTTGTTTTAACAAATTGTCGCATGGATAATCAAGCCTTATCAAACTAGTTACTTTGGCATATTATTAAAAATGATGTATTTTCTGTAGGAGGAAGTGCTTAGAATTGTGAAACCACAGCATTTTCTACCCATACATGGAGAGCTCTTGTTCTTGAAGGAACATGAATTACTTGGAAAATCAACTGGCATTCGGCACACAACTGTGAGTGGTTGCCTCCCTATCCATGTTCTGTGATACACAAGCTTCCAGTGGCCTATAACTAGATTCAGATAAGCATTTCATATGAATTGTTTCATAAACTGCTGAAGCAACTGATGAGATTTATGCACCAGGTTATTAAGAATGGAGAGATGCTTGGTGTTTCTCACTTGAGAAACAAAAGAGTCCTTTCAAATGGTTTCATTTCACTTGGAAAAGAGAATTTCCAGGTTGGTGGCTCCCAAAGATTATGGTGGTCTCGTTTTTTAGGAATTTTTAATTCTGAGATTCCCTCCCACTTTTTCATGCAGTTGATGTATAGTGATGGCGAGAAAGCATTTGGTACATCAAGTGAACTCTTTATTGATGAAAGAATGAGAATTGCATTAGATGGCATCATAGTTATTAGGTAATCTTTAATGTCCTGATTAAGTCTAAGCCAAGTATAACTTTTTAATATAATGCTAATATTCATTTTTTTACAGCATGGAAATCTTTCGCCCACAAAATTTAGAAAGTCCAGTTGAGAACACCTTAAAAGGAAAAATAAGAATTACCACAAGATGCCTGTGGCTTGACAAGGGTAAGCTGTTGGATGCACTCCATAAAGCTGCTCATGCTGCCCTTTCAAGCTGCCCCGCGAGCTGTCCACTGGCTCATATGGAAAGAATTGTGTCTGAGGTGGTGAGGAAAATGGTGAGGAAGTACAGTGGCAAACGGCCTGAAGTTATTGTCATTGCCGTAGAAAATCCTGCAGCTGTTCTTGCTAGTGAGATAAACATGAAGCTGTCTGGAAAATTTCACGTGGATGGAACATCGGCATTGAAAAAAGTGGTGGTTGGACATGGGAAAGAAAATCAGAGAACCAAAACGCAAATAAGAGGTAACCTCAATTTACATTTGAAGAATACATTTAGAACTATGGAGGTCTGGCTGGTATGCGCTAGGTTTATGTGCAATTATGCATTTTATATGAAGGTTAAAAAAGGTCATGTTAATTGTATGTTTGCATTCTTCTTTTCAATCATTTTTCTTACGAACTGGATCATATTCAGAACTAAGGAGAAAAATGTAGTGTTTATTGATACATCAAGCAATCTCTGAATAATATGCATTTGGATACGGAAACAGAGATTGAGCAATGGGATAGAGCAATAATAATGCAGAATCCCCTTCTTTCGGTCTTTGAGAGACCAGGTCTCTTCTTAATCTCAATGCTGATCACTATTGATTCCCTACTATTATTTATTACCTGTCATCTGCTCTTATTTGTATCCAACTAAACGAGAATGTGATAGATACCCCCTACTTAGTTACACTAGTTATGATGTTGGCTGAAGAAATGAAGCAGGTTGTCTATAAAGAGGGAGGTAGTGAGAGATCTCTGCGAGAATTAGTGCCTTTGAGCATTGAGAGCTGCATTCAAGAGGCAGAACAGAGGCACCGATGGAGCTGCATCTGCTTTGATACCAACTTGAGAAAGTTTTCCAGACTATTGTGCAAATGAATTTTCTGAATAACTCAAGTTACTCAGCTTATCTAATAATTACAATTTTGTGTTTACAAGGGGATTAATTATGACTCTAGTGCATTGTATATTATAAGTACACGAAATAGCTATGTCCATGAGTCTAATATTACAAGGAGATTTATTTCAATTGATATTTTTTGTTACATTTTTTTAATATCATATATTTTTTCTTACCCTAGTTCTATTATTTGGTGCAGAACGAATTGATGTCGGTGGTATACTACCTACTGAAGACATTGCTATCTCAAGTGGAGTTGAGGATGACTTATTGGATGCGGAAAATTCAGATGATTTTTTTAAACCACTTGTTGGATCCTCTCCAGTTGAGAAGTCAATTAAAGCTAACAATGGTTATGTTCCACAAAAGGAGAAGCCATCCCCTTTTAAGGATGGTAGTTCTGAAGACACTGAAGAAGAATGCAATTCTGTAAATACATCAAATTCCGAACCTAAATCTTCAAAATCAGCAAAGAAAAATAAATGGAAACATGATGAAGTTAAGAAGCTTATTGGCATGCGTGGGGAGATGAATGACCGATTTCAAGTTGTGAAAGGAAGGATGGCCCTCTGGGAAGAAATATCTCAGAATTTGTTGTCTAATGGGATCAGCAGAAGTCCTGGGCAGTGTAAATCTCTCTGGACATCTCTGTTACAGAAATACGAGGTTTGTTTCTTCATATGAGTGACTACATGTTAATCTTATAAAGCAAATAATTCAGTTCCTAGAAATAATCCTCCATAATTCTTGGTTGTTTATGTTTAAGGAAGCCTCTACATTGGATGGTGTGGAAAGGGGAACAAAATCCTTATTGTGATTGCTGTCATTTTTAACTTGTATAAATTTTGTTCATAACAAAAAACTCACTGATTGGGCCAAAATTAGTGGTGCCTTGGAACTGCATTTTGGCCCTTTGACTTATGCCAACCATCAAGCAGAACTGTTTAAGTTTCATCGTGTCTCCATAACATATTTTCAAGGCTCCATAACATATTATCAAGCATCTTTTTGAAAGCTCTGCAACTGTGTCAGGAGCCTCACCCTAGAAATGATTTTAAATTGTTTCATTTTAGGACTCTTCTTGAGATTATAAGAGAATTATATGTTCTCCAACCTACTTTCATTTTCAGGCTTTACGGCTGGCTAAACTTAATGACTCCAAAATATAGGATTCAAAAACCAAAAGCTATTGACCATCTCCCTCTTTGTCACAATCTTCAAATCATATTCTTCTCACATCCAAAACCAACCCATCATCCACCTCTACAGTTATCTCGGCCAACCCCTTACCCATCAAAAGCCTAACTGCAACTTAATTACAAGAAAGGCAAGCAATCAATTTGTGTTAAAACCGTGATGAAAAATACTACTCTGGCCACAAGTGCTCCTTCAGTCGTTTTTTATTGTTATTGGGGGATGATTTTTCCTCTTCTACCATCCTTCATCCACTGGATGGCCACATTATAACCAAATGATCACATACACTTCAACATTTCATTCCAAGCTCACATGGGATCCCTTTCTACCAACATCAAAATTGGAGGGTTTCTTGAAGGTTTACCTGTCACTATCTTAGTGCAGACTCTGTTCTCACAATATTTTGCAACCATGTTTGGCCACACACCTCCATTTGTGTACTGTTTCAACCTTCAAATTCTTTTTTATGATTATTGGCAATGGGTAATGCAAACTTTGCTCCTCCTATTGCCCGTGGGTTACTCTCTCTATCCAATCCACTACCTTTCTTTTCCCCTTCTACTTAATTCCTATTGAACTTGGCCCATATCCAATCTGATTCTCTCTTTTGCTAAAATGGCTCTCACGTTCACCAATTTTGTCACCTCCTCCATCGTGACTCTATACTATCCTCCACATTCTTGCATATCACCACCTGACCCCAAACAATTCGTCCAACTATCATTAACACTATTTTGGAATCTTTTGCTAATGTTTTAAAAACACCCTATGGCCTTCACCTAACTCATGATCATCAAATTCCTCTCCTACCCCAAGTTGCCCTTAATATTAAATTGTACCATTGCCCCTTTGCCCACAAAAAGACTATGACCTCTCTCATTGACACTATTAACTGCAAGGGATAATCAAGCCTAGTAATACTCATTTTTCATCCCCATTTATTTTGATTAAAAAGAACGACGAGTCTTGCTGTTTCTGTGTGGATTATACAGTTTCAATGCCATTACAGCTAAAGACCGTTTTCCCATTTTCATCACTGACAAGTTGTTGGATGGGGGGCTCCCTCAGGCTACAATTTTTTTGAGGTTGGACTTTTGTTTTGGCTATCACCAAATCAATGTGATCTCAAATGCTTGTCATAAAACAATTTTTTGGACGTTTGAGGCCACTACGGATTCTTAGTCAGGTCATTAGGGTTGACCAATGCTCCATCCACTTTTCAAGCGGCTTCGATTGATTTACTGTGACCTCACTTACACAGGTTTGTGTTGGTATTTTTTTATGATAGTATGATATACAGTAAATTAATATACGATCATTTAGTAGGCACCAAATATTATTCTCCAATTACTACTAGTTATCAATGTTATGTTAAGCATTCCAAATGTGTCTTTGGTGTCTACTTTGTGGCCTACTTGAGACATATCATTTCCCGCAACAGTGACCCCAAATAAAAATCAAGGCAATCCAAAATTGCCTCCCTCCAAATTTGTGTATCACCCTGCTTGAGTTTTTAGGACGTATAAGGTTCTACCATAAATTCATTTCCTGATATGCCACTCTTGCACTGCTTCTCATCTGCAACAATTTACAAGGATATAAAAGGTAGAATAAACTCTTAAAATTTTAAAATCTACAGCAATGGTAGCTCTTCCTCTTCTCCTTGTAGGTTTCTCATCCACCTTCTTGATAGAAAAAAACATTTTTGGCACTGTAGTTCGGGTTGTTGGGAATTAAAATGATAGTTGGAATTGAAAACTGAAAAACCTTTATTAGAGAAACTGTGTGTTATATGATGTACACAAATGAACATAAATGCACACCTATTTATACACTCTTCTATTTAG
>Ga0123342_1004359_pt1 | contig 21652 bp, 12 predicted proteins | sample Turbeawhitnodule_FD_89960 | JGI IMG/M metagenome (GOLD analysis project Ga0123342, IMG submission 89960) | Root nodule microbial communities of legume samples collected from Mexico - Turtle bean Mexico white nodule | ecosystem: Host-associated > Plants > Roots > Nodule | place: Mexico: Nepantla...
TGGGTTATATTGTAAAGTTTTTTTTAAAAACTTATAATATTTATATTTTGATTTTAAAGCAAATATAAAAACTTCTTAAATTAAAAAAAAAAAAAAAATAAAAAAAAAAAATAAAAAAAAAAAAAAAAAAAAAAAAAAAGGAAAAAAAAAAAAAAAAAAATTTAAAAAAAAAAAAAAAAAAAAAAAAAAAAAAAGAAAGATTTAAAAAAAAAAAAAAATACCCGGCAGCATAATCATTAAACCTTTTCTTCCTTAAATGAAAAAACTCAATTCTAAATTTCTAATGCGGCATGGTCTCTCCACTGCCCAAAGCAGCCACCAGTAAATCTTCATCTTCTCAAAACCCGCTTAACCTTTTGGCCTAAGACTAAGATAATACCACTTTTCAGTTTCAGACATTTCAAATTTACCCATTCATGTTCCTTCTTCTCTTCACTGCAAAAACTCCATGTTCCCTTCAATCCTAAATTCTAATCAACCTCGGGATAAGGTAAGTTCATGTCTTTCTCTTCCCATATCTGTCTTCTTTCGCGTTTTTTGTCCCAACAACTGAACAAACACAGGGTGTTACCCTCTTTCGCTATATCCGCATAGTTTTATTTAGGGAAATTCAGTTTTTGAAATACAAAATGTTTCACCATGGGTGGTCCAAAATTTCAATCTTTAAGTTACTTCTTTTTACCCCTTATATATTGGGAACCATGGCAATTCCATTTTGTGAGTTTTGATACGCTGTGTACCTTGAATATGCTATTTGTTTGTCTGAGTGTTGTGGGTGTTGTTTGTATAGCAACAACAAAAGCAAAAGGGAGAATGGTTAGCAGGAAGTTTCAAGGCAGAGAACTTCATTCCAGGTCTTGTTATAGGTTTCCTTTTTGGGTTGTTGTTAGATTTATCAAAGCCCAGTAGAAATAACTTGTCCAGAAAACAATTGCCATCGACCAAGAATCAAGAGCAACCCTCATTTTCAAGCAATTGTGACCGAGAACTTAAAATGGTTTGTCATTTCATCGCATTTACCACTCTCTCGTATTATTCCATGCCTGTAATTCTGTTGTAGTTGACTGTTTGTACATCATGTAACCAAGTCATTCAAGTTTACTGGAAGGACATGCATGATTGAAATTGTGCCCTTACTATCCATCTGCTATTTCTCAATCAGGAGGAATGTTTGCCGAATGAACTTGTTTGATCATTGATGATTAAGCTTAGGTAATATACATGTCAACAGTTTTCTCTGCGAAATCACTGAACAAAACCCAGGAATAAGTTTATAATTTTTTTAAAAACTTTTTTAGAATTAATCTGAAGCAGCAGTATATACAAAGTTTTCTGTATCCATGCATGTAATTACTCAATAATTAGATTAATTGAACTCCTCTTCTGTTTCAAAAAATTTATGGGCAGGGTAAATAGATGTAACATGCATTCCTTTTAATGGTTAGAAACATTTACCATTGTATTGTATGTATGAAAAACAATTCTGATTTCAAAAAATGCACTGTTCTTTGTTAGGTTCTGGTTGTTCGCCAAGACTTAAAGATGAAATCTGGAAAGATTGCATCCCAATGTGCTCGTAAGATATAAAGCTGTTGTTAACTTTGGAAGTGTTGTTATCTCAAATTTGTCCAGAATCTCTTTCCACCCATTACAAATTTCCTTATTATTGCTACCTTTTACATCTTTTTGTTTATTAGTTTCTGCCTTTACATTCACATTTTGTTGCAGATGCTGCCACTGGAATGTATGCTGAGTTAATGCAAAGGTACTTTTGTTCTGACTAGTGTACATTTCAAAGCATTGGGGCATCTTCTAGCTTTCTAATTAGTGGTCCTCCTGAGTCATGCCAATCCACTCACCAGCATCTCCTTCACGAAGAAACAAGACCACATTTAGGTTAACATAATATTTGAAAGACCGTGTCATGTTGTTAAACCTCCAGGACAATTTTTGTAGGCTCTGCATGATGGCCGTTATGGTTGTGTGTAACTTCACATAATCCGGCATTGGGATGGTTGTCAGTTTTTTTAGATACATATTGTAAAGTTGGTTATGGTCAGGAAAATAACTTCCCTTACCTTAAAGCAAATGAAAATAGGAACTTGAGATGTTTAGTTCTAAAAACGTTTCATTTTGAACGTGAAAATGATGGTTATTTCATTCCTGTGATTTTGCTATACTTCATAGCCATGTTATTATATGTCAATAAATTCTACCAGCAAGTTTATTGATGTAATAAACTTGAGCACCATGTACTTTTGCAGTAATCGGTCTCTACTGAGACAATGGGAACAGTGTGGCCAGCCCAAAATAGTTGTGACTTGCAGGAATCAACAAGAGATGTAAGCATGTGATTTTAATCTGGATACTGTAAATTCACTTGTTCAGTAGAACAAGACCTACATTGCATTGATGACTTCTCGTTTGATCAGGAATAAACTGAAGGAAGCAGCTGAGAGTATTGGCCTTCCTACATTTGTTGTTGCTGACGCAGGAAGAACACAGGTAATACTTCATATTTGCCTAGAAATAAAGTTAGCATATAGAGTTGATAGTTAGTTAGTGCCGAATTCTCCTTGGGTAATTGTTAATAGTAACTTAGTAACGCAACAGCTTGACTGTTGAAGGGTTTTCTTTCATCTTCTCACATCCTCACATTGTGGCTTTTGATAGTATCATTGCTAACGCTTTTATATGTTCAGGTTTTAGCAGGATCAAAAACTGTTCTTGCTGTTGGACCTGGTAAGCTTTGTGTTGCTTGTATGTCATGTAAGACCAAAAACACTTGCAAGAAAATCCAAATGCTTATACAATGAATTAAACAATTGAATGTTACAGTCTTGGATTTGATGCTGATGTTTTTCAAAGTTGCTACTTTTCTTCTTTGTTGACAGCTTTTGTAATGTGCTGCTTTCTGATGCATTTGTTTTGTCAGGACCAAAATCATCTGTGGATGCAGTGACTGGTAGATTGCCCCTGCTTTGACAGCATTCCAGAAGCATGTCCTAATATGATAAATACCTGAGCTTGTTGCATGATTAGTCATCGTTACAGTGGCCTTAGCAACATGGCTATGGTATGGTTGTGTTCAATAGGTGTAATGTAATTCTTAATCGAAGTCCTTTCCCTTCCCTTTGGTACCTCTAATTGCATGAATTTCATCATCTCTCTATGAACACAAAGCTATTTATTTCTTATTACTTTAATCTCTAAAGAGATTTCTCAATTTTACAAGAGCCAAATTCAGAAATTATTTACTACAAAAGAAATAATGAACTTGATAAAATTTTCACATGTGCTGAATGTTTACAAAACATGATATTGTACAATTCATTTTAATTTAAATTGAGCTTAAAACCAAATAATTTACTATTAGAAGTTCTACTTAAAAAAAATATAAGTTTATAACAAACAGTTTTAATATTTTTAACTCATTGCAGACGTTTCGTTTTCTATTGTCTGATTCAAAATGAGAAAAAAAAGGAGAGCTTTTAATTAGAAATATAAAGTAAACCTTGACTCATTCAAGTTTATGCATTGAGAATTTTTCTAGTTAGATTAGACTAATTTAATCGTGAACCAAAAATTATTTGTTTAATTTTGAGTACAAGCCAAATATCTAAATCCAAATAATCAACAATAGAAAAAAATTACAAGAATTTGTTTGGCTAAAATTTCTTAACAAGCATTTATAAGACAATAAATAAAAAATATTTCATAAATTACAATGAAACTGTGTATATATAATTTATAGATTTAAAAAATATATATTTAAATTCTCTATAGAATAATTTTAACTTATAAAAACATAATTATTTTGTTCAAAAGTTTTCATTCAAGATCAAATGTTTGAGTCTCTGTTTCATTTTCAAAATTTGTTGAACTTAAACTTAGCCCCAGACAAATTTATTAAATAAATGAAAGTAAAAAAAATAAAAATAATAATCAGGTCAATAATCCTGTTAATATTGTGGTAGCTAAATTTTAAATCAGCTTAAATTAAACTAAAATTCAATTAAATTAACCTTTTTTTTTGGAGGAAAAGTTAAATTAACCTAGTATATACAACTCAACAGGTTAATCGGATTAATTTGACAATCATAACGAAAAGAAAATAAGTAATCTTTTATGGTTTGGTTTGCAAGTCAGAAAAAAAAATTTATCTTTTTGGATCACTATATTATTGGTACTTCATTAATTTTATAAATGATTAATATTAATAAAAAATTAATTATTTTTTCCTAAAATATCTTTATATATATTTTTTCATTTCCAAAATTTGAATTTAAGTAATTTTTTAAAGGAATAATAGTATATGAAAATATCACATTTTATTTTAATTTTTATAAAATGAACTAGTTAGTTTACATTTTTACATGTAATAAAAAAATGTAATTGTAGTAAAAGTAAAAGAAAGGAGAAAGGAAAAAGGAAAGAAGAAGAAGAAGAATAGTGAAAGGGGCAAAACCCTCAGCAAAACCCTTTCCCGAACTGTGACTCGTGAAAGCCCTAACTCTGGAATTTGGCTGCAATGGCTTCTCGTTATAGATCTGTTTCGCAACCAGCATTGTGCATTATCAAATCCACCATCACCAAACCAGCTTCCAAGCCCGCGCCCTCTGCTTTTTTCCTCAAAACTCGTTCGCCCGTTGCGGCCAGGCAAGTCCGTTTCACCTATGAAGTGATCGCTTTTCTTTGACCCAATTGGATTTTATGTTATGCTGCGTTTTTTTTTTTCAGGTGGGTGGGTGGGGAGCTTGGTTGCTTGCAGTCGCTGCTTCCGCTGCACTCGGCGGTGTCATCGGCGCGCCTCACTTCTTGTCTAGGCATAGATTCGAGTAGGTCGAGGTCGTTGTCCCAGGGTATGCTCTGCAGTGCCAACCCCGGAGTTTGATTTCTCCAATTCTTTTTTACCCCTTTTTTCTCTGTAAGCTTCATTGGTACTTCCCCTCTTTTCTTTATGCCATCTTCCCATCAAACTTAGGCACACTGAGTTTTCTCAAACTAAAGGCATTCTCATGTCGTGGAGTCTCAATGCTTGTTTCATTTTGTTCATGATTAAGCAACTTGCACTGTCTATATTTTAGCAAAACAAGGAAGTTGCTATCAGGTTGTTTTTAACTAATATAAGATTGCAGTTTTGCTTTGAGAGTGGCCAGTGAGCTATTGTTAATCATAGTGTCATTGTAAACAACTGATAATCAGAGGAGAATAAAAAACTAAAAAAAAAAACTGACGTACTCTTGTGTCTGAGGCTCCTCGCTATGTGAAGGAATGGGGAGTGTCATCAGCCTTAACCTGGCATTGCATATTCAGGGTCATTAACCTATATAATGTTATGCTTAGGCAGTAGCCTCAACTATTGTATCCATATTCATTGTGAAGAACTGATAGGTGAATAAATATAGTGAAGTTTAGCGGCATGTAAAATATTAGGAGCAATGAAATTTATATTTGGAGGAGAATATCAGTACTATACATTTTGATAGTTCATTCTATGTCCATTGTTTCCTTTTAAGTTCGTAATTTTTGTGTGCTTTTCTTTTATTATTTTCTCACTGATTTATACTGCGTACCTGTTGGATTGCAGTAAAATTGTAGCTCTAAGGCTGTGTCTGAATTGGAGTTTACAAACTTTATTTTAAATGAGCATTCTCTTCTAAAATTGATTTTGGTTAAAATGGGGGATTGGGTGAATGGATTTACGTGAGTTTGATTGAACTCACATAAATGATTTTGAAATGAAGTGATTTATGTTTGACTGTTTTTATTCTAAAAGCTAGTTTGTAGTAGTAAAACTCTGAATTTTTTTATCCAATGCCAAAGCTATCTAAAGTTACTTAAACTCAATTAATGTTGGACTCATGATCAACAGCTTGAAGTCAGACTAAGCATATGAAACAGTCAAACATAAATAACATCACATCTTTACTCAATGCAAAAGCAGTAAAATGTTGCTTTCAGGTTGAGGGGCTCAAAAAACACAAGAAGTTTGGGTTCTGAACTTGTCAAATGATCTTTACATCTTTTAATGCAAAATATATCCTACAACCTGATTAGTGGCCTCTCCAACACAGAAACAAACACTCCGTAAGTTGTTTGTGCTTGTTGAGTGTCACTTTCGAAGGCCATGCATATGAACCAGGAAAGCCTTGATTTCTCCATTGCAAAAGTGCACACATGCTCACCACCAACTTGCCATTCCAAAGCCCCTCACTGTTGCTCTTGAATTTGACTAAGAACCGATTACTTACTTAGGTTGCATAATTAAGAATATGATCTGTACCTAAATGATATCAAGGTACGTACAATAGACCACATTTTGAAGCAATACTATATTTTTTGTTAAGCCAAAATCTGAGCTCTGGTTCTTATTATTGCATTTAATTTTTCCTATCTAGAAAGTCACTAAGTATACATAGTGGATTATCCCGATTCTTGGGTAGAACTTCTGCAGGGGTAGCACTTGTCGTAGTGAATATTCACCTTTCTGCCATTTTGAAGGCATCGTATGTATTTCATTTTTTATAGTGCACACTAAATAACGAACTACCCAGTATATCAACCTTGGGAAGGAAAACACTGAAAATGCTATAGTGGGGCTGCTACATTTAGATTAGGTTAGGTATTGAATAGTATGAACTAAAAAAATTATATTATACATGTTAGTTATAAATGTTTAAAAATTTAAACCCAAATTAGAGAATTAAAAAGTGGTAAAATAGAAGAAGACACTGTAGAGAAAGATGAAACTTGAATGACCTGTTTCAGAATGTAGAATATACTACAACAAAAAGGCTATCAAATTAAAGAGAACAAGGGGGCACAACACAGCAGTAACTGAGGGCTGAGAGAACATACGACAGACCAGAAAAGAAGGCCACTTACATTACATCAAGGTGTGGCCAGAGAACACTTGGGAGTTTTACTAAAATTCTGATTTCCACAAGGGTTGAGGGGAGATTGTAACTCTCCCAAAATTGAGTACATGTTAGTTAACGGTCTTAGTTATTTGTTAGATTCAGTTAGTTTTTTGTTATTAGGGGGCTGGATAATACGAAATAAGGCATGCTGTTGGTTATAAATGGTACGGATCGAGAGAAGGGGTATGCTTTCAATTGAGTTAGGGGCTTTGGACATTGGAAAGTGCAGACCCCCAAAGCTCTGTGAGCGTGATCATACTATAGTCAGGGGACTTTTATCATTTTCTCTATAATTCTGATACAGTTTCTGTCATACACGATCATACTTTTCCTAAGCGTTCTCAGAATGAACAACTTAGATGACATCAATTCGCCATACTTGTAATTCATTGGCTTCATCCATGTCATAAATAGCATTTGGAAACCCATTCAAAAGTAAGAACTGATACTTGAAATGTAGAAAGCTACAACCATTAGAATCTTAGTAAATGTGTAAAACCACATCTGGGATGTGAACCAAATAATTCATCTATAATTCTTGTAAAACCAAAGGATGCAACACTCAAGTGTATATATTCCAGCTCAATTCCTGGCTGGCTGCTGCTAGCTTGTACGTTTATTACCTTCAGGCTTCAGCCTTTTTACATATTCATATAGCCATTTTTTCACGAACTGCGGCACTTAGTTGTTTTGCTGTGGTACTGTTGGTGTTAAACGTCACTTGCTTTGCTTGGTTATTCTATTGTGTAGAAGAGACTTCCTATTGTAATCCTGTGCTTTTGTAATTTTTATCTTTTCAAACTTTCTCAGAAATGGGTCTCAGCACGCCGCGATAACAGATTTTGAAGACCATTGATGGGCAGATTGGAGACATTATTTGCTTTGCTGGGATGCTGTACTTGTTAATTATTTTCAAGTTATCTTGACAGTTCACTGTAACTTCCTTTGAACTTCTTGTGTCTCTTGCAATGATTCCCATAAAATGTTTGATCGTTCCAGTATTAGTCGGTTCTATCCCAACCTCACTTGGTGAATAAAAACCAAAAAAAATGCTGATTCAGCTGGTTATCATTTCTGCTCATGCATGTTCCTTAAATTGTTAGCAATAGCATTAGAATCAGTGCATTTGCTTCAGGTAAGACGTGTATGTATGTATGTATGTGAAACCGACTTTTGAGTAGTGGGAGGGTATCTGGTGGAGTTATGAAATTATATTGAGTATAGTTTTTTGGGGACATGATGTGCAGGTAAATAAAGTGAAGTGTAGACAAACAATGACATGTCTCCATCTTCTCTGAAAACAGCCTTGACGAAAGAGACTATGTCTCCGTTATAACCATACATGGGCATGTGAGAGCCTCACTCCTTCGTACCTCGTAGCCTCTGCTACTTTTTTTTTTTATCCAAAATGCCTAATAATACACGCAACTGTTGTCACTTTGCTCTCCTATGCTTTTTAAAGACTTTAATAATAATCATGCTAATTAGTGAATATAATGATTACAGAGGAGAGCTTAATTAACAAATGAATCGGATTAATTTATTTTGATTGTTCAAGAGTTCGATTGAATCTATGATAATATTTTATTTCCTCACAATTTTTTTTTAGTTTGTTAATAAGTTTCTTGGTTAATTATCGTCAGTATAATTGGTGAGAAACTTGTTTTTTTTTATTACTTACTATGTAGACCAATTGGTGGTTGTTTGAACATAGTTAGTGATATCAAGATTGAGTTTTTGATATAGCTAACTATGTCAAATATTTTTTAAAAAAATACTTATCATCTCATAACAAGTCTTCTAATGAATAAGAAGAACAAGTTGGAAGAACATTGTGCCTTTAAATGGATTTATTTAGCTTCATTTACGTTATACCAAATATCTAATAAAAGAAATAATTTATCCAAATATAATGAACTTTATTTAATAATAAAAGGTGTTTTAATTTTTTGAAAGAAGTGTTTTAACATTTTAGTTTATTCCAACGAGTTCAAATTCTTATCAATAAATAAATGAATAAATGTTGAATAGAGTTTTTACTAAGGACACTCTAAGCAAGCATATAAAATGTTTCTAAACTGCATAAAACATAGTTTTTTATCCTCCTAACGTGTTTTCTGATATTGTTGTTTATTTAATGCATGTTAGATGATAAATTTATTTATACTGTTCTAACAATATGGAGGGTATGGTGGTTATCATGAAAGGGAGCATAGAATAAAGTATTCATGAACATGGCAAATACTACCCCATGCTCATGCAGTTTAACAGTATTAATTTTTGTTGGAAGACCTGCAAATTTAAATGCCACCATGCATATGGCATGGCATGTAGCTAGCCATGATCTTAATATTCTAAATAGTAAATATGAAGGGTTGTTTTGTCCATTTCATCACTGGAATTCGAATGCCTTCAAGCAACTTCTTCTTGTTTCTGCATGAAGCTTGGTCAAACCGTGGCTTAGCTAAGGAGGCATCAATATCTAAACTTACTTTATTTACAAAACATGGCGTTCTTCTTTATTTATATTATCACGTTTAAACGCTCATTTTGAATGAAAAATATAAATTTTGAATGATGTATATAGGCAAGTCATAAAATTGCAAAAGTAGGAAATCAAAAGGGAAAAAAATCAATTTAAAAATAGCCAAGGGGAGGATTGATTACTATGTTTGAGAGGTTTTTTTATTAGTTACAAGACATAGAACATTAAGAATATTAAATTGTGTGTGAAGTTTCCAATATTAAAAGAAGAAAAATTATAGAGAAAATTTGTAATATAAATGGAGGTTTTCATTAATTTAAGAATTTTAATTTATTTATATAAGTAAATATTATTGTATTTTTATGAGTCTTGTCCCAATTAAGGTAGTCTCTGGTGTCTTTTCTCTGCGTTTCTTGAAGTTCAGACTGTTCTGGTTGCTGAGTTTTATGGGGGTTATACATGCTATGGAGGAAACTCAAAAGATGAGACTTACTAATGTCTGGCTGGAATGTGATTTTGCTTTGATTTGTGTTGCGTTTACTACTAGGACTAATGTTCCTTGGATGCTTCGTAATCGATGCAATACTTGTCTTAATTACTGTGGAAAAATCAGAATCAGGTTTAGAGTTACTCATATTTTTCAGAAAGAAAATGCGTGTGTTAATAAGTTGGCTAATTTAGGATTTATTCATAGAGAATCTTTTAATTGGTATAATAGGCTACCATTTGGTATGTTCTTAGAATTCTTTATGAATAGATATAGTTTAACTATGTATAGTTTTTGTTAACATATGAGTTTTGGTCTAGTCCTCTAATATTTTTGTATTTTCTTTTCTTTTTTTAATAATATTTTTTTTTCATATGATGGCAAATAATTGTTGCTACTTGAGATATCAGCATAGCTTAGATGTCAAGTTGGATAGTAATGCTAACATAAAAGCTTTTATTTTAAAAAAAAGGTAGTCTCCTAGTACCTTTAATATATTATGTTATTTCTTCTCCATTTAGATATTTTTTTCACTCACATAATATAAGAAAAAAGTTCCACGTATTTTTGTTATACTGTATTTGAAATATGTTATGAATCCGAAATATAAATCTGAAACATGATTATGAAGTGTTGTTACTGAAGTATGAGTGTGAGAGAAGAAGTTATAGAATTTTCATTAGTTCGGGCTTTCGTCGGAGGTCAGGGCCAGGTACATTAAGGTTTTCGACCCATTAAAAGCCCACAACAGTAACAAACCTAAGGTATTGTATGGCAAAAAAAAGTTCAGTGGTTATATTTTATTATTTTCTTCAGTTAACTACTGAGTTAATTTTTCATGAAAATGCTTTGTCAAAGAATCTTTATCTGACTTGTTATTATTTTAATTGCAGTATTAATTAATTATATAAAGTTATCTAATTCATATATTTATTCTGAATCAATTTAAAAATGTTTCATGAGAAATCATGTTTGCATGAGGAAGAAAAAAAAAATCCCAAATTAATCTGTGCAAAGGACAATAGCCTTAAATAAATGCATGAAGGTAGTGTGAGTAAAGAGAATGACTTGCGAGTACGTATGTGGCATACATGTATACGTACAGTACTCTGTATTCGTACACCACTCATTGGTATAGTGATCTCATTGACACTCACTGGGAAGAGTGTCATGTGACCACCGCAATCTTAGCTTCCTCTCAGTGTAATAATGCATTGCTTGTTAATTTAATATAGTTTTAGTATTTGTTTATAAATAAGATTGGGGTAAATTAAATAACCTTCTCTCCTTTTCTTTTTTGCTTTATTCTCTGCATATTCTTTTGTGACTTTTTATAATATATTCACTGAACAAAACACGCAACCTACAATTTCAAGCAAAAGAAAAAGGAAAAAAAAAAGAGAGAAGATTCATATTTAGCTATTAAAACGAGTAGTTTAAAAACACAATATATAATATAATTGACACTAATGGGAAGACGTTATGCTGATAAAGTAATGATTTAAGATATAATATAGTCCTCTGGATTTGTGTTGTCTGAGGTCGTACATACACTCCCACAATAATATAAAATGTATTCATGAAAATTCTTTTTCTCGATTGCATTGCATTACTTACCCAATCACCTAATTAGTTCAAAATATATGGATCACATGGGAGTGATGGGAAGGAGAAATGCCTCTGAAGTTTCCCTTTTCCATCTCCTGTCACATGCACTGTGAACTGGGTTGAGAGAAACCATTAACAACACTCAAGTAATAACCCATCCATAACACAAACAAAACAACAAATCAAACAATTAGATTAAAATATTTTGTTTTTAAATTAATTTTTATTATTGTTAAATAGTAATTAACTATCAAGATTTTAACTACCAATTATTTAAATTTTAAATTTGGTAGCAAAAACTTTCGTAGCTAATTAGTTACTAATTTAGTAATGGGTTGGTGTTGTAAGTGAAATCTGGTAACACAGGAACTCTGTCATCTTCGATAGGGGTGTGACAGATATGCTTGAAGTGTTCGAATTTATACAAGTAAAATTTGGTCTTGAATTTATGTAAAGTCCCGTTGTGCTTCCTTTGCTTATTCTAATTGGGCTTTGAATCTTTGGCTTGTATGAGGTTTGTTCATTAATGCTTCTTAGTGTTTGTTTTGATTGTACCTTAGTCAATCTGGTAGGCGTTTCTAGGTAGGAGTATGGTAATGTGTTTTCCTGTATAAAGGTTGGACTATCTCTGAAGTGGTTTCCATTTATTTATTTTTTATTGCTGATAAAAAAAACTAATTTAAAAATAATTTAACAATAATAGAAACTAATTTAGAAATAAAAAAAAAAATTAGTTCTCAAAATGGTGTCTAATTTAGTCATTATATCAACTAATTATTTTTGTTTCTAAAATTAGTTTCTATTTCATTGATTTTTTGTAGTGAAAAAAATATGCAAAACAAAATTGGAAGATACAAATTTTACTCATAAAGTTGTGTATATTTCAACATTACAGAAAAAAAAAAAACATAATATTAGATTCCTTCACATGGTAAATAATCCAATAAATCAAGAACAAATTATTTAACGTTCATGAAGATTAAACCTATAATATTTCAAGCACTCAAAAGTTTGAAGAAGAAAGCAAGTTTAATCTTAATTTATTTACTTACTCTAGCCGTAGTAGTAATAATAATATCCTCATATTTACTCACAGTGGATAATGAACTTGCAACGGAAATCAAAGTGTGATACAATGAGATATCTCATGTCTGTTTAGTGTTTCACAGAGGGACCCTCTTTTCACTTCTTCCCATGTTAGTTCTCTCTATAATTGTTTTTGTATATATCAATCTTATATACATGTTCTTCTTATAATTTAATCCACTACCTCTTTTCTATAATATGTTTTAGTTCACAGATAAAGTTATTAAATAATAAAAATGGTAAAACATAATCACCATTTTTTTATTTTAAAATTATAAGTAGAATACATTTCCAAATAATTAATATTTTTAAAACGTATGCAATACCTTACAAATTCAGATTTATTATAATATGCATTTCCTTTATTATAATTTTAGAAAATTGTTAATGTAAGTAACAGTGAATTTGGTCCATCAATTCACTAAAATCAGTCTATAAAGAGAATTTTGGATATATAGTTTGCATAATGTTTTCATATTTTGATTAACTTTATTTTTTCTATTTAAAAAAAAATATTGAGTTAGGCCTTCTTAATCTCGAGTACAATAAGGTGGAAAATACCTATAAAAACTCTTAACACTCGTGTCTGTATATATGATACCAATAAAGTGAGTGACCTTATTTGTAATAAAAAAAGTCTACTTAATATTTTATTTTAAGAATACTTTGTTTATAACACGTTAATGAATGTGATTGAACCAAATTGTGTATATGAGCATTAGTCATAGAAAAATTCTAATAGAAAATGGACTAACTGTTTAGGAGTGGATGCCATTAATATTAACTGAGGATTCTTAGTTTGGTGGAGCATCATTTTGATGAACTTTTCAATGGAGTTTTGAACTTTGGAATCATCCTTGACTCTAAAAAAGGACTATTAAGATTGCAACTTATTTGGTACAGACTCTAAATATTGGAAAAAAAACATTCATTCTCGTATTACAAATTCTATGTATAACTGCGTGTTTTAAAGAAGGCAAAGAGAAAATAAAAACATAAGAAAATTAAAAGAACATTTATACAATATATAATATTGTGAAAAAAAAATTGTGTTTCTGTAAATATGTACATGAATTTCAATGTTAACAGCAATTATAGTATGGTATGATGATAGGTATAGTAATGGGATTCATTCAAATTACACTGCACACACATTAAGTTTCTGATATTAATAAAAGAAAGTAATTGCCAACAACAACAATTTTACTGAAGAGATTTATTTGAAAAGAAGACAATGAAAAACAAAATAAGGGAAAGGAACATTTACCAAAAACTGAAAATTTTATGCTGACTACTCAGGAACATGACTGGTACCTAGATTTGCCACCAATAATGCCCTGACATGAATGGATGCGGGATCGATGCATATGCATGCAATTTTTATCAGTTACCTATATATTACTAAAATGTCTGTCACGTCTTCTTTTTCATTGTTTTCTATTAAAAAAAAAAATCTATTGAATCTTCTACCTTATTCCAGTGCTTATCCTTTATCACATGAAATATACAGCATACAAACAATTTTTTTCTGATTTTCATCTCTCCCATTCCAAAATTAGGAGATTTTTCTTACAGTACAGTGGTAGCTCGAGTCTTTAATTGCTTCGACATAGTTAACAGTGTGCCGGAAAATTGAGTTGGAATTCGTTGAGGTGGTCCACACAGAAGCAACTGCTATGACCTACTAGTACTATTATTAAACACTTCAATTAGTAGTTTTGTTGAAGTTGTTTAGGAAATTATTAAATCTAACTAAAAACAGACATAAGTATTAAGTTATATAATTCAATGTTATTTCTCTTAATGTTTTACCTAACCTATAACATAATTCGGAGAGAAAAATGTTGAGTTTCGAAAGAGTTATCAAGTCTGTCAAAATGACTTGAAGAAAAGTGAGAGAAGTCTACATGTAGCATAAAGTGAAAATTTTGAAGTTACAGAGAAAGAAATAAAATAAATTCCTAGAAAAATTAGGTAGGAAAATTAAGGAAAAGAACTGTAGGTAGCTACAAAATACCCGAAGCTCCACCCGAAGGTTCCTAGTCTAGGAGGAGATTAGATGAGGTGTGTGAATTGGGGACCCATTGCTGATGGATCAAGTAATCCTCACCGTTGGATGGAACTTCGAACATCATGTTTTGCTGATGCTGCAGGTGGAGCAACTGCTCCTGCTGGACCCTCACCATTTCCTTCTGCCGCCGCAGCTCCAACACTTTCCGATGCGAGTTTGAGTGCTTTGTCAGCACAAAAGTTGGGCTTGCGGCGGGCCTGTACTCGGGCACCAGCCTGCCGGACTTGTACCTCACGCCGCATGCATTGCAAAGTGTTTTTGGGCCCATGGGGCCGGTCCGCCACTGCGGCGTCTTGTCCGTCGCGCAATGCAGACACTTTCTGCCCTCGCTGCTGCCCTCGCTCACATCCCTCCTCCGCGGGGCAACCTTCTTACCGCCGTCTGAATGAAAAGACTCCGACACGGTGTTCGGAGAAAGGACGACCAGACGAGATGTCCAATTGCATGGCGGCCCTCTAGTCCTCTTACTCCTCGCCTTGCCCCGAACCGATACTTGCGGGTTGAATAAAGCCGGGTTCGGGTCACGTGTTTCCGATGTGGCATCCTTTTGCACTCCGGCGCCGGATATCAGCTGCAGCTTCTGTAAGTCCTCGCTGGAAAAGGATTCCTCCGCGAATTTCGACAGCCATTCCAATTCCGCAAGATCATCATACTGCGCACACATAATTCATTGATTAATACAAAAAAATGAAATTGAGACATTGGCAAACGGAAACGCATATATGTAATAAGGACAAGAATTATTTGTTGTATTGATTGGACGTGGCATGAGAATTGAGAAAAAGAAATAATTAGAGGTTTTGGGTGGTGGAGAGTGTAGCAGTCACACGTAGACACCAATGGTGTTTATTAAGAAAACACATGTATATAGACTTTAGAGACACGTATGTATGTACCGGGACAGAGAGGTCACCGGAGAAATGTCCGTCGGTGACTGTGAAATTGGAGTTGTTGGTGGAAGTGTCGATGTTGGTTAAGGTGGGAGAGTGGTCAGTGGGGAGAGAGTCGAAGGTGGTGGCCTCGGCGAGGGGAGGGTCGTCGTTGTTGGAGAAGTCGAAGAAGTCTTCAACAGTGAAGTGGTCAGTGACGGCGGCGCTGGCGTTAGAGGGAGGTGTGTTGTCGGAGGGGAATTGAGGATAGAAGGTATTGTGGAAGAACTCTTGTGCTTCCATGGCTTCTGGTTGTTGTGGTGGGTTGAAGGAAAGTTAAGGAGAGGGTGAAGTGAGAAAGTATAGGGAGTTGAAGACACAAAGTGTGACAAAGTTGTGGTTTTGAGTGGTGAGAGAGAAAAGCCCAAGAGGGTTTATTTGCGTTTAAAGGGGACAAACGGACACCTAAATGGGACTACTCTTTTTTTTAATTATTTATTATTTTTCTCTCTTTCAAGGTTAAAAAAAAGTCTCCTGACCTAAATTTAATAAAGCGTATAATATAATTAATAAGAGACTTTAATTGAGTTAAAAGAAATTGCCAAGAATTTGTGATTCAAGTCACTTTGCTTATTTGCTGCTACCTTTTCTTTTGCTTTTGAACTCAGTTTTAGTTTTACAAGTTTTCTCTCGTTTTCTTAATCTAGGGTTCTTATATAATTTTTCCGTGTGGTTATTCTAACATAACAGGAGAAAATAATAAGAAGAAAGAAGAAGAAGAAAATGTTTTAAAATTTAAAATGTTATCTACTCTATTATGTTTCAAAGTGTACTATAGTGATCACTCTAACTTATTATAACATATAATAAGTCTTAGGTTGGTCTTGGTAACTTCTAAAACTGTTTCTGTTAATTTTACTTTGGTGCATTGATCTTAAGACGTATATGTTTTCAATAAAGTGAGCATTTATAAGAGTTACTCTTTCGGTTGAGTTGGTTGTAGTTCTAAGTTTCTGTTCTTCTTTTTGCCCCTAGTTGCAAAGATATTGTATTGAGTTTAGTTTTGAGTTTGTCCGGGTTAGATTTGAATTTGTACGGATTAGTTTTGAATTGGTACGGAGTTTTTAGTGGTAGATTTGTTTGTCTCTCTATTTGTTGGTATGTATAAGGATTGAACCACCTTAGGTGGTTACTGTTATTCAATCCTTTTTGCTGATAAAAAAAATATATAATAAGTCTTAATCAAGCGGTATGCATATATAAGAAACTGCAAAAAAAAAACAAAATAATAATAGTGAGATTATGTACATGCACTTGTTTTTATATTTGTTAATTGTTGTTGATAAATTTGTTAATTGTTGTTGATAATCGGTAATTAAGATAGATAATGTACTGTTATAGAATTATAATTTACAGAGTGAATGAGACTGCAGTCAGGAGCATCCTTTATACCTGAGAAAAAGACATACAAGTCTGAATGGTTTATTTATAAGAATATACGTGTCAATATATATATATATATATATATATATAATACTTTTTATTATTTATCAAACTAGTACTGTTAAAATATTAAATTGTGATATTAATAACTCAAGATGAATTAAATATGCAACAAATTATATGATTGTAAAATATAGAAATATCATTAATATCTCTAGTCAAAGTTTAGATGGACATGATAGTGTAATCTATGAATATTTTGTGGATAGTTATTCAAATATATTACATAAATATTTCCTATAACAAAGTTTAACTTTGAGTTAAATCTTAATTATGATTCCTAATAACTAAATATTAGTGTTTTATTTTTGTGATGACAGGGTGTACATTATAAAAAGTAGAACTGTGAAACTGTAGCATGAGAGCTAGGTTTGAAGATGGAGAGCTAGTTAATTAAATATGGTAAAGGAATAAAGGGATATAGTTGTCACTTTAGTTTGCCTCAAACTAAACCCATTTGAGAGTGATAGAGTAAGTTTTATAGCTGAGAGCAGAACATTAGTGTCCAAGTTTTCAACCTCATTTGCCAGCCTTTTCTTTTGAATTTTTCATTGTTTCTTGGGAACTGGGTATCTTTTTATTATCTTTGTTCAATTTTCTCAGATGCTCATCATATACTAACATATAATACTATTTTATCTGTCAATTAACTAAATATTATATATATTTTTAAACACTAATGAACCCTTGTTTTAAACACAACAATCCAATAAGACAAGAAAAATATTATGTGGTCCACCATATCATTTATCTTAGCAGTAGATTTTCAAGTGATAAGCAGCCACGTTCATTGATTCATGAGAATAAGTTAATAGAAAGTTGCTACATGTCATAAGCATTGCCTTGTAAGAATCTCTTCTCCTTCTATGCATGTCAATGAATTTTGTTTGTGTTTTAACCTTCCTTGCTAGCTGCCAGAGGAAGGAATAAACTGGTTAAGCAAAATTAGGGTATCAAAATTTGTTAAATTGACAAATACAAGTAAATCTATATATAACCCTAGAAGAGTAGTAAAGAAAATAAAACTATATCACAAAAGACAAAACAAACAAAAAATATATAAAGAAAAAGCATATGGCAATATGATTCCTTCTCACAAGCTTTACTAATTTAAACAAAAAGTATATGAGTCTACTAAGCACAATTTACAATACCTAAACAGTCATATAAACAACTTTTTAATCATTTGACTGCTTCACATGTAAAAGTAAAGAGCAAGTTAATTAATGCATAATTATTGCATCTAAACATATTAAAAATATAATATATTTTGTTATTTTTGTTGCTCTCTTCTCCAGTTTTTCAAGCCAGATATCTCTTCTTAAAGTTTCAAGTTTCATTTTCCATCTTGGGACAAGGTTTTTCAGTTGAGATTTCAGCAAGTTCCAAGATTAATTTTGTGGGGTTATTGTGGGAAAAAAAAAACTTTGTATGAAAACTACAAATAAATAAAATAATTTAATTAATTGTCCATTCAGCTAGAAGAAACCATATGTTTTTTTTTATTCCAATTGATAAGACTAGCTACTTTGAAAGTGCAGAATGAACATGTAATCTCTCTCAATTCAATTGTTTTTATAAATTGTTTTTATACATTTAAGTCTAATTACTTTTTAACTTCCTTCAGGTTATGTTAATTTAGATAAATTACATTTTATATTTCTGTAATATTTTACCATTTCCTTAAAATATATATTCTAATACCTTTTTTTTTATTAAGGAATAAGATACAAGGCTCTTACCATCTCAACAATTGTATTACTAAACTTCTAAAAAGAACAAGTCAACAATTATGTTATTGCTTATTAACATTATAAATTTATTCTTTAATCCTTATTCTTTTATTTTCAGTACGTAATATGTAGTATTGCTACAACTTTAGTAATTAAAAAAAAAAATAGGACTGTAAGACGACTTATGACTATTATAATTCACTTCCACGTTTTTACACACATAATTTCTATGCACATTTTTCACAGATAAATAAAGTCTATATTTAATTTAAATCTCTTTATTTTTTTCTCTTTTAATTAGTTTTGATCTTAAATAATTCTATTATATTTTTTCATATCACTGAACTATTCCTTAAAAGTTATATATAAATGGTTAAAATTGTTGTCAAAATATAAAATTAATCATAAGTAAAAAAATAAAAAAATTGTCTAATCTTTTGTATATATTCAAAATAAGTTTAAGTTTAATTTAATATACAAATATTTGTATTGATATAAAGAACTATTTTTTTTTAATCAACAAACAATAAATAAATATAACAGGAACAAAAAGGGTATTCCAACTCTTATATATGAAGAAATCCGAACAATATTTCTAAACACTTTACAGTAAAAGCAAACATGTCAACACAAAGCACAAAAAACCTCTATCTTCACGAAAAAACACCATGCAAAACAAAAATGCTAAACAACTCCACGTCAAAGGAAAATTGTGTCTCTCAAACAAGAATACCAAAATCCAAAGCAAGAACAAGAAACAGAACGCACACCAGCTGGGTCGAACAAAGAAACGGGAGATCAACCTCTTAATCCACAAGACGATCAACGTTTCGCTGCCGTAGTAATACAAGTAGCTGGGCTTTGGACCCAATTTGAAAAAGAGAAATACACCCTTGGAACATTGTTTTTTAATCAAGTCCATGTCTCTACTTGAACTAGAGAGAAAAATTCACTTGCGTCCACTTTTGCTTGGTTGAACATTATCTCATTCTTATGTTTCCAAATGCATCAAATGATGGAAACTCACACTCCTTTCCACAACTTATTACCTTATTTGCTAAACCAAGAACAATCATAGCAAAAGGGTTTACAGAACTGACCTCGATCCAGTTGTGCGTAGGTTCCAAACAACATTCGCAATTGGACAAGATATCAAAAGGTGGGAAGTTGTTTTCTCCTTACTTCCACATAAAATACCAAGAATTCACAACGTGAACCGACCTTCTAAGAAAATTTTGTTTTGTATCTTGTCTTGTAATGCCCTCCAAGCAAAACATTGTAACGAGGGTGGAATCAACAGACCCCACAGGACTCTAAATTCTAATAACACTACTTTATGAATTTTTATTAATAATAGAAATTACTTTAAATACTAATAACTTTTTTAATCTCTAAAATAATCTTTAATTTAGTCCAATAATAATTAATTATTTTAGTCTCTAAAATTAACTGTAATTTGATGATTTTCTTTTGTTTATTGAGATATATTTATTTATACAATTTAAATTGTATATTAATTTTAATAATTTTTCAAGAGAAATATTAAAACTATTTTTTAACTTCTTTTAATCAATAATAATTTTACATACACCGTAACATATTCTTATTAAGATAAATACTCATTATTGATATAATATAAGACAATAAAATTGCTAGAGAATAAAACAATACTTAAGATAGATGGAAATTTTTTGGACTTTTCTGTCATCTTGCTATATAATGTCAGAAGAGTATTGAAGATGACTTTTGGTGAAGATATTTTAATATTTCAAATTATTTTTATATATTGTTTTAGTCCCTATTTCTTTTACTCTTATTTATTTATTTATTTAAAATATGGTTTTATTTTTTAAAATTTAGTGTCCTAAAGAGGTAGTTATTATTTTGTTTCAAAATAAGACTAACAAAAGACATTCAAATATTAAAAATTGTTTGAAAACATATATCCTTCAAAAATACATTATGGCTTTTTAGTAAAAAAGTAAAAAAAAAAAATAGAATCATCCTTTGTAATATAAAATTATAAAAAATATTTATTTGTATTAATTTATAATATATTAATCCAATTTTTAATGTGACATGTTATTAAAAATAAATTCAACTATAATAGGTATATATATATAATTAAATTTATAAATGTATCATTTTGTGTTTTATTTTTGTTTTTATTTCAATTTTTAGAACAAAGTAGTCAATTTATTACTAAAAATATCATTAAATAAAAATTAATTTTAAACATTCAAATAATTAGTTATTATATGATTAAATTAGTAATATTTTATAAACTAAAATATTATTAGTATTTAAAATAATTTATATTATTAATAAAAATTTATAAAATAGTTTCAAAATTGATATCTAATTATTAACTACTAAGATTTTAGTTACTAACTAGATATATTCTAAATTAATCTTTATTAATTTTAGAAACTAATTTAAAATCTAAAATATTATTAATTAAAATTTAAATATCAATTTAGAAACTATTTTATAATATTTTATTAATAATAAAAGTTACATTAAATACTAATAATTTGTTAATTTTTAAATTAAGATTTAATTTAATCAATATAATAATTAATTATTATTATTTTTAAAATTTAATTATTATTTAATAAAAAAAATTAGTAATATAGTGAATAAATTTATTATTTCTAAGGCTTTTACTTGCTTCATTTAAAACTATGTAACTATATTAAATCATATTGGTTGAAGGTAAAAAAAAAAAAAAAAAAAAAAAAAAAAAAAAAAAAAAAAAAAAAAAGTAAAAAAGGAAAAAATGGTTTGTTTTTTTTTTTGAGGTTTAAAAAATTTTTTTTTCCTTTCCCCCGGGGCCACCCCCCAAAAAGGAAAAGGGGGGAAAAACTATGAATTTGGGGGGGAAAAA
>Ga0123342_1004360_pt1 | contig 21650 bp, 12 predicted proteins | sample Turbeawhitnodule_FD_89960 | JGI IMG/M metagenome (GOLD analysis project Ga0123342, IMG submission 89960) | Root nodule microbial communities of legume samples collected from Mexico - Turtle bean Mexico white nodule | ecosystem: Host-associated > Plants > Roots > Nodule | place: Mexico: Nepantla...
AACAGTTTTTCTGTTATGGTCCCAAAACAAACAATCGGTTGTTTCCTCGAATCAATCGGTTGTTTTGGTTCTAACAGTTCAACCATTTGAAAAACAGTTTTCAATCTTTTCTTAAAACATCTATGTATAAACAATCGGTTGTTTCGACAAAACAATCGGTTGTTTTAACTTAGTTTGAAAAACATTTTACTTTCAAAAAGATTGAGAATGCCTATGCTTTAGATTCAATCAAGGGGTGGATTACAACACTCAAACTACCCCAGAACTAGACTAAACCAGCACAGCAACAGCAAGCACAGTCAAGGCTTCAACATCCTTCAAAGGGTTTGGATTCTTCAAAGCTTGAACACCACTTGGTTCAACAGAAAATAGTAATGTTGTTAACTTAAAACCTATACAAAACATATCTCCCCGAAAATGTTCATGGAGGAAAAAATTCCCTTGGTTGGCCTTCTTATTATTTCATCCCAATCTGAATCCGAATTTGATTCTGACATGTTCTGAAGAAAAAAAAAACATTACAAAAAATGAAATCATATTATTATGCATGGTAACCAAGAACATAAAAAAATTATATGAATAATAACCTGTTCTTCCAAAAAGACCAAGTTGAGAACTTTGCTCATAAACCTTAACACCCACGAACGAAAAAACAAAATGCCAAACAATCTCAACAGTTGAGAGCTTTCCTCAGAAACACGAAGAACAGAGAAGAGGATAACAAACAGAAAATGAAGAACATCAAAATAAATATAGAAAACACAAAATATTTCAAAAAAATTGATTAAATAATTACCTGTTCTTTGAAAAAATTACAAGTTGAGAGCTTTCCTCACAAACACGAAGAACGGAGAAGAAGATAACAAACAGAAAATGAAGAACATCAAAATAACTGTTGAAAAAACAAAAATATTTCAAAAAAATTGATTAAATAACTACCTGTTCTTTGAAAAAATTAAAAGTTGAGACATTTCCTCATAATCACGAAGAACAAAGAAGAAGATAACAAACAGAAAATGAAGAACATCAAAATAACTACAGAAAACACAAAATATCTCATAAAAAATGATTAGATAATTACCTATTCTTTAAAAATATTAAAAGTTCAGACCTTTCCTCATAAACACGAAGAATAGAGAAGATAACAAACAAAAAACCAAAAACATCAAAATAACTGCAAAAATGAAAAGGAATGATAAAAGGTAAACCCTAAACCCTAAAAGGTTAACCTTTTATTCGGAAGAATGAAAGACGAAATGAGAAATGAAGGTTTTTCAGTTCATGAGAACTTATATAACCTCATAAACCTCATAAAGTCATTTTCAAATTAAAAAATTGCGCCATAAGAAACAACTCTAAAAGAAGATATCTGAGTTGCTGGTAAGGCAATGACCAGAACGTGTGCAGTGGCCAGATCGGTGAAAGTTTAGGAGAGAAAGCTGTGATTTTTGGAGGAAACGAAGAAGAGAAGGGTTATGGAGAAGTAGGAACTGAAGAGGTTGAGGGGAAGGGCATTTATATGCCACGAACGTGGCTTCGTGAGATGATGACAAATGGCATCCTTTCACTAGTTCCTTGGTTCATATCTTTCTCCATTTGGTAAATATTGTTTTTGAATTTTTTTTTGTTGAATTTGGTGTGAATGACACGTGGCAAATGAGTGAGTTCCATTTGTATTATTTATAAATTCAATTATAAAAATGAACCAATATATGACATAAAAACATGGTAGGTCGGGTTAATCTATAAGTTATAACTTTTATTTTGAGAACTTTAACTAGATAATTCCTAAGTAGTTATTTACTTTCGAGAATAATATTACTGTATATGAATATAAAACTAATAAAAATATAAGAGTTATCCTCCAAGAATCATAATAGTTTTTTAATAAAAGTAGCTCGAACCAATAAGATTTAGTCCAAATAAACTCGTTATAAGTTGATTCAATTATAAAAAAATGAGTGATCAAAATAATTAATTTTTTTTACCCATACAAACCTAAAAACGTGGTGGGTAGGATTAATCCATGAGAAAAATGTTGTTGTATAAAAAAATAAAACTAATAAAGATATAACTTTCATGTGTTATCATCTAATAATCACTACAAGAAAATCATCAAATAGAAACTAATTTTTAGAAACCAAAATAATTAGTTGTAATAGTAACTAAATTAGAGACCATTTTAGAAAAAAAAATTGGTTTCTAAATTAGTTTATATTATTATTAAATAATTTCTAAATTGGTATCTAATTAGCTATTAAGGTTTTAACTACCAATTATTTAGATTCTAAATTTGGTAGCAAAAACCTTAGTTGCTAATTAGATACCAATTTAGAAATCATTTAACAATAATATAAACTAATTTAGAAACCAAAAATTTATTTAGTCCCTAAAATGGTCTCTAATTTAGTCACTATAGCAACTAATTATTTTTTGTCTCTAAAATTAGTTTCTATTTCATGATTGTCTTGTAGTAGTGTATGTTTCATTAAAAGGTATTATCAGAATTACACTCTTTATTCAAAGTGATACTTCTATCTTAGTTGATATTATAACTCTTTTTAACAAGTATTAATTAAATAATTAAAAAATGAATATTAATTATCATATTATAACTTTTAATTTTTAATATTTAAAACATTAATTACAAAATAATAATAAAAATATTTATTAATTAAATCATTAATGAAATTAGTATTTTATTAAAGTTAGTAATTTAATACAGATAAATTTATTATTAATAATCATTAATTATTATAATATTTGCTAATTAAATAATTCCTAAATTTGCTCTCATTTATTTATTAATGTTTAATAATGAAATTATTATAATTTGATCATTTAGGATAAACAACTTTAAATACCGTAATTTTATTAAAAATTATATTTATTGATTATAATTTAAATAATTACAAAATAATATAATATAATTTTGAAAAATGAATTACAAAATGACAGTATGATTCCGTAACAGTGTTTATCGTTTGTGGGGGAAATAAAGGGAAAATGAGTCATATAGGAAAATTTTGTTTGACATAAAACGAAATGAAAAAAAATACAGAAAATATATGAATAGTGATAGAATGAGATACATTTTGTTGCTGTTTCTGATTTTATTATCTAATTTTCATAAGTCATCTTATCAGTAAAAGTTGTTTAGGTAAATTTTGTCTTAGTTGTCAAAGAAAATATTGATAAATAATTTATCAACTAATTTATGATTAAAAATAGTAATATTGTATGTAAAACTTCATAAATACATCTAATTATTACAATACTAATCTTACATATAAGTTTAGAGTTTTTCAAAACATCTCTAATACATAATTAGGATTTATAGAAATACAAATATTTACTATATAAAGTTTAAAAGAAAATTCTAAAGTCCTCCAAAACTTCTGACACCTGTATAATCATTTGCTTGTATGCACAGTACCATCATCGCAATTCACAACACAATAAAAAAAATAAAGGTAAGTTAATGAAAAGAAGTTCCATAACAAACTTAATTCATGCAAAAAGAACCATTTAGACTAATCATTTATAAACATTTCTTTAAATTATGTCATATAAAATTCCAATGCTAACATTTCATCATTCATATAGATCACACATGGATCTATTTTCAATCACAATCATTGAATTTAATTTCAATTCATATGAATCTAATCCATAATCAAGATAAGTTCAAGCATCCAATACAGAGTGTCTACAACGAGATGTGTATGAACTCTCTCATCAGCTTCTCACCACTTGATATCTTAGTCTATATGAAGCTAGAGGATATCTGTTAAACATAGAATTTTCATACTTAATGTACTATAAAACAATAACTCATACATTATCCCTAATGTATGACATCAATTTCATATACAATTTTCATCATTCATATATAATATATATCATTCAATAAGATAACATTTGAAATTCATAACATTCAAGAACCTTTCCAATATTAAAAACCATATTTAACTTTCAAAATATCAAAATCTAATATTTATACATGTTCACACAACATAAAATCAAACAATTTTATTAAATAACATCCTTGCAAGAGAACTTGGAACTTGGGACCACGTTCCATCCACATTTAGACCTTCTAGCCTATGGGCTTAGGGTACTATTGAAAATTAAAGTTAACTTTCCTTACCTGTAATTCCTTATTCTGATGAAAATTCTACCTCAAATAGGGAAACACTCCAAAATTTAGGAACCTAGAGCAAGTTATCCAAACATTACCAATTTTTAGTATGAGCTTATAACACTTTTCTCAACTGGTCCCACTTGATGACTAAATCACATAGAAAAAAAGAGAGAATAAGGGATTTTTAGAGTAAAAATGAATTTACTCTGTTTGAAAATCTAATTGGGTAAAAATGTACTCTTATCCCTCAACTACAACATGACATGATCAAATTTTGAAATAAATAAAATATGGGAGAGAAAATGAAGAGAGAACATATAGAAAAAAAAATAGAGAGAGAAAGCATGCAATAAGTAAATGAAAAAAGAATCTCATAAATACAGTCATTTAATTATAAATATTATAATTAATGATATTTGAATTACCATAATAAATTATAAAACTACAAAACCTATTAAAGAAGGAAAATAAATGATGCCCTAGTTATCTAGAAAAATCCAAATATCTACTTAATGAATATTACAAAATAGGGAAAAAATGTGTTAGTATAAAAAAATTAATTATGAGCCTATTAAAGAAGGAAAATAAATGATGCCCCAGTTATCTAGAAAAATCCAAATATCTACTTAATGAATATTACAAAAGAGGGAAAAAAAGTGTTAGTATAAAAAAATTAATTATGTTTAAAATGAATAAATATTATGATTTTTTACAATGACAAATAACACATGCGCTTTTGTCTATTTTTTATTTTTATTATTATTATATATTATATGTATTTATATTTATTTAAATAAAATATAGATATATTTATTCGTATTTTTTAAATATCAAATTATATATATATATATATTTTATTTTTTTTTAAAGAAAAAACATTAAATTATTTTTTAAAGGAATATCAAATAAAAATAAAGATTGATATTTGAGATATTTTTTCACGTATTATTCAAAACAAATAAAATTATTGTTAAAAATATCTTCATTAATTAAATTATAAAATTAATCAAATTATATAAAACATATCATTCATAATTTTTTTAATTTTAAAAATTTGATTTATTATTTTCTTATTTGCATATTCTTATCAAGATTAAAAAAAAAAGTGTTTCACCTAAAAACATAAGGATAAAAAAAAAATTGTATTAAAAAAAACAGTTATAATGATGAGAAAATAAATATATTCAACGTGCTTAGTTACTTCATTTTTTTTAAAGAGTATATTCTCATACAAACTCCATGAAAAATTAAAAAATGTATAAAGAAAAAATCTACAAATTTATTGCAATTTTTATTATATAATGTATATTCACAATTCATTAGTATCAGATCTTCCGGTGATATATTAATTGGTTAAAAAACCCAATAAAATCCTTTTCTTAGATCTTAGAAGTTGGAAAAAATATCTCAAAATATTTATATATAGTAATGAACAAGATTATGATAAAAATAATTATGTTAATAATGAAAGTGGAGAAAACAAATCTAGTATTATTTTGTATCTAATATTTTTGTAGAAAACATGTTTAGAAGTGATAATGAAATGATCTGAATCCATTAACTTATAAATACTAAAAATGAAAGGAGAGTAGAATAAAATAGGGTGTTGTGAATAAATAAAAAATGATTACTAGAGAACAAGATGAATTCCATTTAAATAATAGACCCGACACCGAAAGAGCAATTTTTGGTCGAGAAGGATTTTTTTGAAGGGGGAGAGGGGTCGTGTGTTCCCTTTCCTTTTCCCATCAATGCTTCTGCCTCCTTCATCTTCTTCTTCTTCCTCCTCCTCCGTTTCGACTCTTCCTTTTTCCCTCTTCTCCTTCACCAACCGTTTCTAGGGTTCTCTCTCCGATTTTACTCTCCCTCCTTAATCAGCCCTCTCTCTCTCTTCCCTCAATCTCCCAGCCCGATCGTCACCTCTTTTCTTCTCCACATTTCGAATCCGTTCCGTTCCGATAATACCTGCTCCCTTTCGGACGATTCATTTCGCTCTTCCTCCTCGATACCTATCAATTTCAATTGCCGTTTCCGACTATTTCACGTTCGAGTGCAGATTCCGGTGGTTTTGTTTGGCATCATGTCGATGAGTGAGCGGAAGACTATTGACCTCGAACAGGGATGGGATTTCATGCAGAAGGGCATCACCAAGCTCAAGAACATTCTGGAAGGCCTGCCCGAGACTCAATTCAGCTCTGAGGACTACATGATGCTTTATACGTATTCGTCTTTGAACTGTTTGTTTGTTTGTTTGTTTTTGGTTGCTTGAGATCTTTTTCTTTTATTTTGTATATTTTTTATATGAGCACTTTTCTTTATTCGAATTGCAGGACCATCTACAATATGTGTACTCAGAAGCCTCCTCATGACTATTCCCAACAACTTTATGACAAGTATAGGGAGTCTTTTGAAGAGTACATTGTATCGACGGTCAGTGATACTCTCATTTGATTTTGGGTTCATGGATAGACTTTGTGGTGTATTATTTGGTCATTATCCCTTCTTGTTTGCATAAACATTCGTATTATTTGGTCATTATCCATTCTTGTTTGCATAAACATTCGTGTTATTTGCATAAACACCTATTAATTGTTTCAGTACATTTCTGGGACTTCGACGCATTCTTTTTTCTTTCTTTTTTGGAAAATTTACTGTCTCGTTGTTTTAGTTGTGGTAGTAGTCCCAAAACTTTTGAAACAAGTATAAAATGTGGTTTGATCGTACATTGAATCATGCTTTGGAACATTTTATCCCAAATGCAACCAGCAAATTGTAGAAATGAGTAAATATAAGACGCATAATGACTGGTGCATGCTTGGGTGATAAATACTTGTTATTGCAACTCCACCGACCATGCATCCAGTTTTTGGTGGTAAAGGATGTGCCGTTCAGGCAGTCAATCGTAGTCAGACAATGAAGCAGCATTTGCTGAGGTATCCTGCTCAGAAAAGACTCTTTATGTGGTCAAGCTTCGTTAGGATGTTTGAATGGAAAGGGAATAATAATGTTAGATTTGAAAGGGATGAAATTAAAAAAAGGAGTTGCCTTTGTCATGTTTATCTGATCAATATGGGAAGAAAGTTGAAGGTAAGGGCCAATATAGCAGTGTTACAGCAGGGAGCTGCTTTGTGGAAGCCTGTTGTGTTGCAGCTTGCTATTGCACCTAGAGCAGCACAAATTATGGCTGCTGTTGGATCAGAAACTAAAACCCCTTTTTTGACCCCTGGAATGAATTTGTTTGGGGGAGGGATCTTGGTATTTCGTCCCCCTTTTATTTGATCAAATCACAAACCCTATTTTCCTCTTTGGAAGCAAATGGGATTTCTTGGCTATCGAACCAGGCTACTCTCTACACATCGAAATAAAATATTTATATTTTCTGTTTTTATTCAAGATGGATGTACATGTTATTAATTTTCTCAATTTTTCTTCTAATAAAATGCTGTGTTGCTTCCCATTTGGTCCAGGTATTACCTTCTTTGAGAGAGAAGCATGATGAATTTATGTTGAGAGAACTTGTGAAGAGATGGGCAAACCATAAAATTATGGTTCGGTGGCTTTCTCGGTTCTTTCACTATTTGGATCGCTACTTTATTGCTCGAAGATCACTTCCACCCCTTAATGAAGTTGGATTGACTTGCTTCCGTGATTTGGTAATGCAACTAATGATGTTACAGTAAACATTTCTGCTGCAGTAGTTCTTTCAATTAACTAGTTTTGTACATGTTAATATAAAAGACAGGCCGTGCTAGTGCAAATTGGATGTCTTTCCTATTATTGTCATTTCATTTAAAGCAACTTTATCACAATAAATTATGGGTTTTATGTTTATCATTTGCAGGTTTACAAGGAAGTAAATGGGAAAGTTAGAGATGCAGTTATTTCACTTGTATGTTTTTCTTCCTTAGTATGCTAGATTTTCTGCGATTATAAATTTTAGATCAATTAAAGTATTTTTGCTTATGAAGATTGATCAAGAACGTGAGGGAGAACAGATTGATAGAGCTCTATTAAAGAATGTATTAGACATATTTGTTGAGATTGGAATGGGGCAAATGGATCACTATGAGAATGATTTTGAAACTGCCATGCTCAAAGACACTTCTGCTTATTATTCTCGAAAGGCTTCAAACTGGATCCTAGAAGATTCTTGTCCTGATTATATGCTCAAGGTGTGGTTTCCTGTTTATGCTGACTGTAACTTGGTTTCGTCATTTACATTACTTTCTGGCCTCTATTTGATCGTTTGATGTTATGTTTTTTTATTACAGGCTGAGGAGTGCTTAAAACGGGAGAAAGATAGGATTGCACATTACTTGCACTCTAGTAGTGAGCCAAAATTATTAGAGGTCTGTTCTTGACTTTGTGATACTGTTTTTTGGTCTCTTGCCATGCTCAGTGGAGTATTGCTAAGCAACTTAAGGATATTTTAATGATTATAATGTTTCATTTTTAGTTTCTGAAGTTTTCTTGTGTTTTGTTTTGTTCTTCTGGAAATTTCTTCGTTTAGAAAGTTCAACATGAATTGTTATCTGTGTATGCAAACCAACTCCTTGAGAAAGAGCACTCTGGATGTCATGCTTTACTTAGAGATGACAAGGTACTTATGAAACTTTATTTTCTTATGATATGTACATTTTTTTAACCAATAGTATATAGTGTTCTCATGTTTCCTTTAATGCTTAGGTTGAAGACTTGTCAAGAATGTTCAGGCTATTCTCTAAAATACCTCGAGGCTTAGATCCTGTTTCCAGTATATTTAAGCTGGTTGGTCATGTTGAACCTATCTTATGCTTTTCCTCCCTTACACACACACACACACACACATACATACATATATATATATATATATATATATCTATATATATCTATCAATGTCAATTTTTGGCTCTTCTGTCCTCCTTTCTTTCTTGCTCACTTTCTTATATTCTCTTTCCCTTTTCTCAGCATGTTACCACTGAAGGTATGGCATTGGTGAAGCAGGCTGAAGATGCAGCTAGCAACAAAAAGGTCTATATTGAATTGCCTATTCTGCAGTTTTGCTTATTTCTGGCTCAGAGGTTTAATTTCTTGATTGCAGTAATTGAGGAAAGATTAGTGTGCACTTGCATTCTGAGTTTTCAACATACAATCTCACTATGGATCCATTGAAATTTCTGTTCAAAATTGTAAATGGAGGGATTTTGACATGATTTGGAAGTTACTTTCTGAGAAAATAATTTATTAATAGCTTCGTTTACTTGTCTTTTCTCTTACTGCTCAAGTTGTGACCGATGTCAATGTTTTTTGGGGCAATTTTGTTTTGTTACTGACCTTGTTATTTTGTCCTTTTAAAACGAAAATACCTACAGGCAGAAAAAAAGGATGTTGTTGGTCTGCAGGAGCAGGTGATAAAAAATAGTTTTATTAATTTTACAACATTTGTTTTCAACTTGTGGAAATTGAAATTGGTTTCTTGCTTCAGGTTTTTGTTCGGAAAGTGATTGAGCTGCATGACAAGTACCTGGCATATGTGAATGATTGTTTCCAGAATCACACTCTTTTTCACAAGGTTTTGAATATAAAGTGCCTTTAATTATGTTGGATTGATATGTGTACTTGCAAATCTGAATGTGTTTGATTATATAGGCTCTTAAAGAGGCTTTTGAGGTCTTTTGTAACAAAGGTGTTGCTGGAAGTTCAAGTGCAGAACTGCTTGCCTCATTCTGTGATAACATTCTTAAGAAAGGAGGAAGTGAAAAATTAAGTGATGAAGCAATTGAAGAAACTCTAGAAAAGGTCTGTGTCATTCTTGATGTTCCACTTTTACTTCTATAAATAAACATGATACATGTAGTTTTGACTATTGAATTTGGGATTTGTTTTGGTCTATCTGCAGGTGGTGAAGCTGCTTGCCTATATCAGTGATAAAGACTTGTTTGCTGAATTCTATAGGTAATATATCAATGAGATGAGGATTTTTTTGTGTGATGATTTTAAGGTTGGATATGTTTGTCAAAAAAGGATTTTATATTGCTTGGCTCTTGCTTCAATCTTTATGTTTTAACTATTATCTGCAGTGTTTTATATATTCATTTCATAACTGCATCATAAAAAATTGCTTCCCCTGTTTCTTGGTTGTTTGACAATTAAATGTGCTCTGTTGCATGTAGAATCTGTTTTCCTTGCATGAAGAGATACAGTACCACCAATAGTTGGCCTTCATTATTTGGGAATTAGTACTTGACTTGACATAAGACAGAGTCAAGCCTCGTCATACTATTGCTCTAGTTTAATCTCGGCATTGTCCACCTTTCAGGCCCAAAAAGCCCTTGCTTATGCTGTGACATGTTAAGAAATGTAAAACTAATATTGGGCCTTTACCTAACACTTTAAGCTATAGGAAGAATTGGTTCTTTTTTTCATATTTACTAGATATGTGATTTTAAATAAGCTTAAAAACTGAAATTGATCATGGTGGGGTAAGATTTGAAGAGACAAAGTGGAGTGCAATTACTCATAAAGGAAATTTATTTTAGTTTTATATTTACTCGTGTCTCTAGACTTTTTATCAATTTATTTATGCACAATATAACATGATGAGAATTTAGGAATTTTCTGGACTAAGATTATAGAAAATGTCTGACCTTTTCTCTAAAACTAATGGCAGAAATGCTAAACATATACTATATTGTTTAGTAATGTACAACATTATTATAGGAAAGGACAATCCTCATTGGAATGTCTATTGATCTACCAAGACTTATAGTGCCTTTGTTAAACTTTTGCTTTCATAACTGCTTCCTAATATTGTTTGACATATTTGCCTTAAAACTATTTTTCTTCAGTTTTCGGGTATTATTTAAAGGTCTTTTTCTGGGGATATATCTGAATGTTAGAATACCCTTTTGTTTATGTAAGATGTTTTGAATAATAATATTAATATAGGTTTTTGTTTTGTTGCTTTCAGGAAGAAGCTTGCTCGAAGGCTTCTGTTTGACAAGAGTGCCAATGATGATCATGAGAGAAGTATTTTGACAAAGTTGAAGCAACAATGTGGTGGACAGTTTACCTCAAAGATGGAAGGAATGGTCAGCCTTTTTTCTATTCTTTGTAAACATAAGCTGAAATACTATAATGAACTTTCTTTGGATAGTAGACAAGAAAATTTAAATGCTTTTGCTCTCTTGCCAGGTTACGGATTTGACATTGGCAAAGGAGAATCAAACAAGTTTTGAGGAGTATTTAAGCAATAATCCCAATGCAGACCCTGGTATAGACTTGACAGTTACAGTTCTGACTACTGGCTTCTGGCCTAGTTACAAATCTTTTGATCTCAATCTTCCTGCAGAAATGGTAATCTGGATTTTCTTGATATAGAGCATTGGATGCTCGGTTTTTTATTCTACATAACCTAGAGTTTATAGACTTTGGTTATAATTAATAACTATCTCTTTATTTCTTTTTTTAGATTAGGTGTGTTGAAGTTTTCAAAGAATTTTATCAAACTAAAACAAAGCACAGAAAACTGACATGGATATATTCCTTGGGCACCTGTAATATAAGTGGGAAATTTGATCCCAAAACTGTGGAGCTCATTGTTACAACCTACCAGGTTATATTACTCATCTGCTTTACTTATCTGTAATTATGTAAATATTATGCCTTTTCACTTTGATCATTTTCACATTTGTGATATCCATGGAATCTTGTATATTTTCTACTGACCCAATTTCTCTTTTTCTCTTTTTTTAATAGGCTTCAGCATTGCTGCTTTTTAACTTGTCAGATAGACTGAGTTACTCAGAGATAATGACTCAATTAAACTTATCGGACGATGATGTTATTAGACTACTGCATTCCTTGTCATGTGCCAAGTACAAGATTCTCATCAAGGAGCCAAATACAAAAACAATATCATCCACTGATCATTTTGAATTTAATTCTAAATTTACTGACAAAATGAGAAGAATCAAGGTATAATTTTATTTAAAATGTGTTTTAATCTTGACTTTTTTCTATTTAGCAACTTTTGAGCGGAATGGACACATTCTGTTTGCAGATTCCTCTTCCTCCTGTGGATGAGAAGAAGAAAGTAATTGAGGATGTTGATAAGGACAGAAGATATGCCATCGATGCCTCAATTGTGCGTATTATGAAGAGTCGGAAAGTTTTGGGCTACCAACAATTAGTCGTGGAGTGTGTTGAACAGTTGGGTCGTATGTTTAAGGTACATATTTAACCACTCTCCTAACATAATATTATATGTTTTTCTCTCAAATCCTGAATATATTTTTTCATGTGGAATTTAATTGTCCAGCCCGACGTCAAGGCTATTAAAAAGCGGATTGAAGATTTGATTTCTCGAGACTACTTGGAAAGAGACAAAGATAATGCTAACATGTTCAAGTACTTGGCTTGACGTGGTCGAAATGATTGTGCAAATGAAGTGGTTACTGCAAAATGAAAATCTTGAACTTCTGCAAATGAAATGAGTTTTTTTTTTTATAAAAGTTTCCTTGAAGGAGGAGCTGCGTGCTTGTATATTTTGCCTCCATGTCCAGGTATGGACTACTACTGTAGATGTGTGATCATGTTGGGAAATTGTAATCAATTCCATAATCCAGCTCTCTGATACTTGCACCATATTTTTGGCTACTGATTGCTGCAATTCCTTCTCAACATATTTGATGCCGGTCTGTTATTTGCTTGCTCCATCAAAAATTGTGTAAGCGCTCCTGGCAAATTATATTTTTTTTCAGCTTAGAAAAATCATCAGGTGAATGGGTATGCCTTTTAAATTAAACCCAATAGTTATGGTTCTTTAGACATTATTTGTCTATGATAATATTTCAGTGACATCTACTACATTTTGTAGTGATATTTTATAACTGTTTGAAGATCAAATTATCCCAAGGATTCTAAACATCATTAATCATGTATATGTCTTACCGGTTAATGATACAGTTGATATGACTGTATGGGTATGGATCTTTACTATTTTATATCTGTTCATCATTTTTCCAAATGCAATTATGAATCTTGGCTTTCCAAAACATGAAAGCAACGGTTGCCAGCGCTTTTACAAATATCTTCCTGTTCGGATGAAGATGAAGAAAATCAGTTCTTAGGCTTCTTCATTGTTCGTTGATATTTTTTTCAATTTTAAACTGATGTTTTTGGTGTCTGTTAAGGGATTTCCAAACTATATTTTTAAGTAGATTTTTATCATATATTTTCTACTCTTTTCTTTAAACCTATAATTAACATTACCGTCACGCTTAGTTAAAAACTTATATGTAAACTATTTGTTTTTTTTTTTTAAACTGTGTAGTGTGTACTTGATTTTCTTAAATATGCACCTTTTTTTAAAATCTCTTTTGTAGCTTTATCTAAATTAATTTGTATATCATAATTTAAATTATGCATTATATATTTGAAATAAAATTTATATATTTGATTATGATTTTAGAAACTTCAATTTTATAAAAGTAAATACTTATCTCTTTAGGAAGTGAAAATAAGAAAAAGAAGGTATTGTTACTCAGGCTTGACTACTGCCCTATTTTAAATCTAAAATGCCTTTATATAATTGATTCATTTTCATCAAAACGGCTATTAGTTTGGGGTTCTTCCTCTAACATATCAATTTTAACCTGTATACTATATTTTTTTTCAAAATTTTTAAAATTAATCTCTATTCTAAATCTGAAAATCCAAAATTAAAAAAATATAATTCAAAAGTCAAAATTGTTAAAAAAAAAATCCAAAGTAAAAATTGGGAAAAGAAAATTTGTAACATAAAATTTGAAAACACATTTTGGAAAAGAATTTTTGGAATTCAAAAATGTGTTTTGAAAAAGAAAATATGAAAATGCATTTTAGAAAAGAATTTTCAGAATTTCAAAAATATGTTTCGAAAATTAAAATATGGAAATGTATTCCAGAATAGGGTTCTTAAAGTTTTTTTTATCCACACTTTTCTTTCGTTTAAGATCATTTTCTTCCTTTTATAAGGATATTTTTGTTATTTTAATGAAAGATTGGGTACAGGAGAAATTTGCCTTATTTGGATTAAGTTGAAGGCAAATTCTCCCTATACCATATAAAAACCTACACCCAACAAATAAATTGATTTTACCACTTTAGTTTTAATGAATTTAAATGTAGGGTTTGTAGCTTTTACAACTGTATCCATGATATCTATAAAGTATTCTTATGTTATTTTCTTCTCACACTCTATTTAAGCACACCTATTCACCTCAAACACCACCTCCATTGGAGCTTCCTAATATCAAATAAAATAATGGAGGGCAATTGTGATATTTTAAAATTTTGTAAGGTGGAGGTTTAAATTGATATGGTGTAGGGAGAATTTTACTAAGGTGTCCAAATCAAAATTTTAATCCATATCAAGTTTTGGGAGTTCTTACTTATATTTCCCCTTATTATATGTACACTACCCATGCCTGCTTTTATAATTTTGCACTCGCAATATATGAAGAAATCTGAAAAACATGTATTATTATTACAAAGAATCAATCAACATCTACTGTCTAGAACTGGTTTCATATAAAGTTGTAGATGGTTCTTTATGGGGGCAAGATGATAAATAGTTTAGGAAGATCATTTAAATGTTGTTAATGATAATGTGATTCAAACATTAACAGATCAATACAAACTAACAATATCTTTGCAATTTGCTTTTTTTTTTGCTAAACAAATCCAATGTAGGAAAAGAGAGAGATAAAAAAATCATCAAATCAAGATATTTTAAAACTCTTCCAAATTGCTGTTATTAATATTGTATATTTTTAAATAAAACATTTTAAATGTTAATTATTAAAATGTCACATTTTTATTATAAACATTATAAATTTGAAATTTGAAAATGTTTTTAACTTTAATTTCTTTTTACTATGATATATGTTAATTATTAACTTTTTAATATCATGTTATCATTTTTTATTATTCATTAATTATCAATATTTATTATTTTTACTGTATATTTACAAAAATAACTTTAATTTCGAGGGAAAATTATTTATCCAGGACTGCTTTATATGTTAAAATTTTGATACATCTTTTCTAGAAAACTAATTCAATTTAGTCTTACCTATGAAAGAAAGAATTAAGATAAATCTATTGTTGGAAACAGATATTTTTATTTAAATTTTGTCTTTTCATTACCAATAAATAGATAAATATGGATTATTAATTTTTCAATGTCATGTATTTTTAATTATTAATAAATCATAAAGGTTTCATGAGTGCAAACAAAACTTTTAATAATAGTTAAAATAGACTTTGAATAATGATAGTTATCATTAATACAAACGTCATTAAGAAATTTGATGGTAGATTAAAATTGTTATCGTAAGTACGAGAGATAAAATGATAATTATGGATATAATCATCGTTATATAATTTGCATTTAACTTTTTTTAAATAATTTTCTAGTACAAGTTTTTACTGTAATCATAGTGAAAGTCATATATAAGAACAGTTACAGTAAAAACTGTCATCATATGGTTAATATTTTCTTAACACTAATTTTGTTTTTATGACTATCTTTAACTTGTATTTAACCAAATATTAAATAGATACTAAAATAATTTGGTATGTAAGCTAAGTTGTAATAAGTACTTACAAGATAATTTGTTCAAATTTTTTTACGTATTCCAATGCTTATGATTCTAACAATTGTATCCACTGAAAAAATGAAACATATTTATATAAATTAACATGAATTCATAAAACTTAATGTAATGGTGTATTTCTGAATTATATCATGTTACCTAATTTCATTCTTTATCAATTCCAATTCTCACTGTACAATACATAATCTTTAATTTGCTTAATATACTTCAACTCAAAATAAATATAATAATTCAATTAATTGGCATATAAAAGTGAATCAACAATGCAATTAAAATACATTTAACTACATTTCTGCCAGCTTTTATGATCTGCAGAGTCCATCACTCAATATCTATATTAAAAATAGACACTTAAAACATAAAAATTCTATTATGATACACCACAATGTGTAAGTTTAGTATAATAAATGATGATTATTGAAAATTAACAAGTTTTTTATATAAGAACATAATAAGTGTTACGAAAATAGATAAAAAAAATTATTTTGAATACAGGTAAGTTGTGTACATCATTTCTCTAACTGAAATGTGAAAAACTGAAACAACTTTGTTTTAACGAGAATAAAGTCATATAAGAGTGAGATGATTTTAGTTACGTATTGAAGTCGTATAGGATTAAAATAAATTTAATTTATATTTAAGTAAAATCGTGAGAGAGAGGTAAAAATAAACTTAGTGCATTGAATTATCAAAGAAGTCATTGTAGCATCACACGATTTTATTTCAAAAAAATTATATGGAAGTAGTTGAAAGTACCAATAACTTTGGTACTTCCTTAACGTCATGTTCCAGATGTCTAACTCACTTAAAAAAAAAAATGCAAAGTTTAATAAATCTCCTTATGTTAGTTATATAAGTGAGGAAGACACTACCATTTTAATGGCTAATAATGTGGTAATTTAAGTTTTCAATTTTTTTAAAATATATTAAATACTGTTTGAATAATTAAATTGAAATTAGAATTGAATATACTTAAAATAGTGTAAGTGAGTAGAATTTAATTTGATTCCAATTTCAGGTAACGTAAACCATTAAATCTCTTTGCGTTGAGATGCTTTCATCAATGCCTTGAAACACCTAACGATTTTCATTAATTTTCGTTTTCATAGAAACACCTCTCCACTCTGAATGCACATATGTGCTTGGCAGTGTTGGTGGTCTTTAGAGAATTTATTTTCTTTTGCGAAAGTTATTGGTACCTTTCATGATTTTTATATAATTTTTTTAAAATGAACTCCTGTGATCGAACCACGACTTCTTAAATAATTCAATGCACTGAAATCGTTTTTATCTCTCATGACTTCACCACTTAAATATTAATTAAAATCGTCTTAATCCTACACAACTTCAATATGTAGCAAAAGTCGTTTCCACCCTCACACGTCTGCATCCTCGTCAAATCAGATTCGTTTAAGCTTTACACGATTTCAATATGGAGAAGTCGTATCTTGTTGACACAATTTATCTATATTCAAAATAAATAAATAAATTCACCAATGTTTGTAATAATTAACCAAATTACACCTATTATTATATAAATTTTTCTATAAAAATCATGAGATTAAAATAATATAATGAATTATCAATGATGTCTCTATTAAAAAATAATTAGCACAAGATATTTAAATAATTAAATATAATTTTTTCCAATAAAAATCTTCTCACAAAAAAATATTCCCTACTTCTTTATAGTATGTAGTGTAATTTTTAAAAAGAGTGATCATACAAATGTTCTCTAATATGCATTATTGTTCCATTCAAAACAGGATATCTCTATGAGAAGTAGTAGCAGTATTATGTTGTCCAGTTATGTAAATTCTTGATACATAAATTTACTCTATTATTACCACTACCATTCTTTAGTATTTATAAGTTATGTGTGATAAATTAATTAATTTTAATGTCCAAAAGGTCCTTCTTCAACTTTGTTAGGTCATCTGCAGAGAATGAATTGAGGGAAGATGAAAGGGGCATTGAAACCCAATTTGGTAAAATCTCTCACCTCCTCTAATTCTTCTTCCTCTCTTCCCCGCCCACATAAACTACCATTGTTCCATTTCCACACCAATACCAAACCTCACTTCGTTGCAAAGCTCCGAACCTGTAAGGATTTAGCCTCCGCAGCATCCACCCATTCCAACCTTCTCAAATTTGGTTTCTCAAATGACACTATTGCCACCAACCATCTCATCAACTGCTACCTTAGGCTCTTTAGAATCGACAATGCACAAAAACTGTTCGACGAAATGCCTCAGCGTAATGTCGTGTCCTGGACTTCGCTAATGGCTGGTTATGTCGGCCAGGGTCAACCCAACCTCGCTCTTTGTCTCTTCCGTCATATGCAAGGAACCTTCGTCCTGCCCAATGAATTCACATTTGCCACTCTCATCAATGCATGTTCTATCCTTGTCAATCTTGAGATTGGTAGAAGACTTCATGCGCTTGTTGAGGTTTCGGGTCTTCAGTCCAACCTTGTTGCATGTTCTTCCCTCGTTGATATGTATGGCAAGTGCAACCAGGTTGGCGAGGCTCGCCGGATCTTTGACTCCATGTGTACAAGGAATGTGGTTTCGTGGACTTCCATGATCACCACATATTGTCAGAACGCACAAGGTCACAGTGCTCTACAACTGTTTAAGGAATTCAATCATTCTGGATTGGACAGACAGAATCATTTCATGTTGAGCAGTGCAATCACCACTTGTGCGAGTCTGGGAAGCCTAGGTGCTGGGAAAATCACTCATGGCGTGGTCATCCGTCTTGGACATGATGCAAGTGATGTGATTGCTAGTGCACTTGTGGACATGTATGCCAAATGTGGCTGTTTTAATTATTCTTCCAAAGTCTTTAGGAGAATCCCAATTCCTTCTGTGATTCCCTATACTTCTATGATTGTGGGTGCTGCAAAGTATGGACTTGGTATACTGTCTCTTCAACTGTTTCAAGAAATGGTTGTTAGAAGAATAAAACCTAACGATGTCACCTTTGTTGGGGTCTTGCACGCTTGCAGTCATTCAGGACTTGTAGATAAAGGACTTGAGCTGCTTCACTCCATGAATGGGAAATATGGGGTGAGTCCTGATGCAAAGCATTACACGTGCGTTGCAGATATGCTAGGCCGAGTAGGAAGAATTGAAGAAGCATACGAGTTAGCAAAATCAGTTCGAGTTGAAGGTGATGAATATGCCATGTTGTGGGGGACAATTCTTTCAGCTAGTAGGCTTTATGGTAGGGTGGACATTGCCCTTGAAGCCAGCAATAGGATAATAGAGTCCAACCAAGAAGTAGCAGGTGCATATGTTACGTTGTTCAACGCATATGCATTGGCTGGAGATTGGGAAAATGCTCATAATCTACGATCTGACATGAAGCATACTGGAGTCTACAAGGAACCTGGCAGCAGTTGGATTGAGATAAAAGAATCCACTTAGTTGTTCCAAGCTGGAGAGATGTTTAAATGTACTGAAAGAGAAGATGCCGAGTTTGCTAAGGGAATTGGAAGAGAGAATGAAGGAAAGGGGATATGTAGGAGGAACTAAAGGGTTGGTGTTTGTTGATGTAGAAGAGGAGGCCAAAGAGGAAGTTGTGAGCTTGCATACTGAAAAACTTGCCTTGGCCTTTGGAAGGTGTCACAATCAGAATACTTGAGAATGTTCAGGGATTGTCATGAGTTCAAGCTCAGAAGAGCAACCCTATAATTCATCTCTAACACAATCCACCAACGGACAGTCATTGTCGACAATTTTGGTTCATAATTGAGTTTCGCACTTATATCTATGGTTGGATTCTTGCTCCTTATTCATTTGAAAATTACATTGGCAGCACGTGAAGAAGAGTGCAGTAAGATTCATTACTAATTTTATTTTTGAGAAATGAGAAGAATAAAAAAATTGTTCAGTCTCACACTTGTAAAAGAATTCTACCTAACTTATGAGGCATGCGTTTATTATGCATCACAACCATAAATTGTCATGTTATTTAAAAAATAATAGTTTAATAAGTAAATTTTAATTAATTAACAATGTAAAGAATCAGTAAAGATTTTTTTTTTCATTTTCTTCTTACTTATTTATAAAGCCAAATAATTTTTCTTTTTATATAATTGTTTTATTTCATCTTAATCTATAGCAAAATGATTGAATATTTGTTTTCTTTTATTCAAAACTAGTAGAAACATATGCACTAAAAAATGATAAAAAAATGTAATTACAAAATTAATTATTCTAATCAAATTAATAAAAAAATGTTAATAAAATCTCTACTAAAGTTAAAAAATTATATACATAAAATTAACTTTTTATCATTTTTATCATTTATACTTGTCAATTTCCATCAAAATAAAAAGTAAAGTTACAATAAAACATGTAAAAATATATATTGAAAAAATATTTTATTTTTATTTAAAAAATTATTATTATAATTATACAATAAAAGAGTTTTTTTTTATTTTTATGTATAACTTTTAGATAATAAAAACTAAAAAAGTTAGTTAATAAAAATAAAGATATAAAAGGTGAAAAAAATTAGAAAAAAAAACATGGAATATAGTTATAATTGTTGAAATAAAGAGGTACGAAAGTGATCAATTTAACTTTATTTAATCATGGAAAATAAATAATTTTTTTTCGCACCAAAATCTATCAAAAAAAAGTTAAGCGAAAATAAAAGGACGAAAAAAACAAGTGCAATAAGTATAAAAGTTAAAGTAAAAAAGAAGTAAAAAAAAGCACTAAAAATGTTAATGAAAGTAATATCCAATTTTAAGGCATAGTGTGATGAAGTTAGACAAATGAAAAACAATAATGGAAGATTAGTGCACAAAGGAGAAAAATCAAATTATTAGTGTATTGCATTTGTAATGAAAAACTTTATTGTTATGGTTCATGTGAAATTATGTGATTTTATTAGGTTGGTTTATCTGAATTCTTGAAAGAAATTGGATAAATTAGAATTTGAAATTAATCTCCATCATCTATACTTAATTAATGTATAAATTATTTGATATTAATAAGCATAATTCATAATTCCCAAATTACATGTCATACAAAATATATGTCACAACAAAACAATGTTTTATAAAAGTTTATCCTTACATCACACAAAAAAGAGTTGGTGAAAAAAGCATTAAAAAACTTATATAACTATAAAAGTTCTTCTTCCATACATACTCACCCATAATAAGAAATAAGGTTGAAAATTCTTATGACAAAGTCTTTCAATCATGAATTTCTTCATCCTTGATTTAATCAATGATGTCTTGTGATACAAATACACAAGTTAAAAAATAAATGTTATTAAGCATAAATAAACGAGTTAAATAATTTTCTTACGCATAGTGCATAGAGGGAGTACTAAATTAAAGATAAATACAACTACTTTATCAACAATATTTATTGGAGTTGGCAAAAGAATTGAAGTGATGCTTCATATCTTATTTTCTATGTGTAATTCATTTTTTTACACAAGAAGCATACATGGTGTTATTATCATAAAAAAAACATATGCTATTAAATTTAGAAATAAACTTAAGTTAGCCTTCTTTATATGAACACCAATATAATTTCAATAATTTCAATGTGATTCCCTGACTTTGATGTTGAGAATGAACCCAAATATTGCGGTAAACAAGGTAATTTCTCTAGGATTTAGGGTTGTAGTTGGTCTACATTTTGTTGTCAATAATTGAAGGTGAGTACATGTAAAAACTACCAAAATGGGATAACAATAATCATTCTAATTTAAGTTTGCATGCATATGTTACAATTAATAACACATAATAACTCTTCAACATAACACATCAATAATGAGTATTTCCTATTTTGCAGCACCATCCACAACAACTTTAGCAAATTTTCTAGTTCTTTATG
>Ga0123342_1004361_pt1 | contig 21650 bp, 12 predicted proteins | sample Turbeawhitnodule_FD_89960 | JGI IMG/M metagenome (GOLD analysis project Ga0123342, IMG submission 89960) | Root nodule microbial communities of legume samples collected from Mexico - Turtle bean Mexico white nodule | ecosystem: Host-associated > Plants > Roots > Nodule | place: Mexico: Nepantla...
TCCCACATCGACTAGAGATTAGAGCCTTTCATTGTATATAAGTGGGTGCAAACCTCAACCCTATGAGCCGGTTTTATGGGGTTGAGTTAGGCTTAAAGTCCACTTCTTAACATGGTATCAGAGTCATTTCAAGCCTATCCTAGCGACTGTTTGTGTTGGGCCTATCGTGCCACCCGCTATCGGGCCGCTATCGGACCATCCAAAATATATAGTCCCACGCACGAGGGGGGTGTGTTGGAGATCCCACATCGACTAGAGATTATAGCCTTTCTTTGTATATAAGTGGGTGCAAATCTCAACCCTATGAGCCGGTTTTATGGGGTTGAGTTAGACTTAAAGTCCACCTCTTAACAAACCACTCCAAAATTTAGGAACCTATAACAAGTTATCCAAACATTACCAAATTTTAGTATGAGCTTAATCAAGTTGAGAGAAACACTTTTCTCAACTAGCCTCACTAAGATTGATGACTAAATCATAAAGAAAAACAGAGAATAAAGAATCTTTAGAGAAAAAATAAACTTATTATGTTTGAAAATCTGATGGGATAGAAATATTTCTTAACTCCACAACTAATTAAGAGAGAAGGGAGAGAGAAAGAATAAAAAAAGAAGAAGAAAAAAAGGTGACTATGGGGCCTCGCTGTTACGGGACTTACAAGAAGTTTCCAAAAATATATGTATTTAAATTAAATTAGCTTTAATATTTACAAACAGTTTATATACTATTTTTTTAAAATATACATAGTCAAAATGTAACATTGATTACATATATTAATTATTAGAAGAAGATAATAAATAAATAATTAATGTGTATATATTACATTAATATTTTTCCTTATGAAAATATATTTTATTAACTAAATATTTTCAAGAGTAAAAAATATAATATTAGAATATTTTTTCTATAAATTTATGTTTAGATTTCTTGAAATACCACAATTCGATTTGACCTTCTGCACAAATCTTAAATCTTTAGAGAGGATTCAAATAAGAGTTATGGAGAAAATTGAGATCAAAACTATTGGAGTTGTAATCACGGTCATGATTCTATTGAGTTTTACACAAGCCCAATTAAATAACAGAGATAGAGATATTTGTGAAATGCAATGTTTTCTCATATGTATATCACAAAAAAATCCTAAACCAACTTGTATGTCAGATTGTGAGTCACAATCACACTGTGGTGAATTACCCTCTAATACTTTTTATAATTGTATTACTAGTTGTCGCTTAATGAAGTCCATTGCTATCAATATTAGTATGTACTCTCTCAAAACATTTACTTATTTTCACGGTTTTCTAGTTTTTCTCTATATTTGATTTCATTAATTATTTTTTTCCTGATTTTGATAATTGACTTTGCTTTGTTATAATTTTGACCATTGATTTTACTTTTTTTTTTCAGGTGATCATGGTCTTATGAATAACGTGATGAATACTTGCATGCAAGAGTGTGGAAAAAAGTTATAATTTGTAACAAAAATTTTTGAGTGAAAAATTCTTAGAAGAAATATTATTCCTACAGAATTATGAGCAATAAATCTAAATCAATAAATAGTATTTGTTATATATTTTCCAAAAAAATTACCAACTACTTCCCTCCATACTTTTATCTTTCTTTTCATTTTTACAAGTCATGTATTAATAAATTGTTTTTATTTAAACTATCATCAAATTCTATTAAGGAAGACAACTTGCATAATGTGGTATCAGAGAAAAGAAGATCCATAATTGTTGTATCATGATCTAGCTAAGTGTATGATCCAAATTTTTTTCAGCTTGTTTCCGTGTTATCTTAATTCTTCTTCAATTTCCACCATTTATTTTTACATTTCCGTTATTTATAATTCACTTCTACTATTATATTCAAGTTTTACAATTTATTTTCATTGTTCCTGTTCATTCACGATTTTAGTCACATTTTTACAGTTTAATCTTGTGTTTTCTGTGCTTATTGTGTTTTTTTCCACAGTTTAATCATCATTCTAAAAATTTTAAAAAGTTTGTATTGTGTTTTAGCCAGTCCTAATATTTTCAAAAAGTTTCCTATGATTTCGTTGTCTAACCTAAAAAATTCATGTTTGTTCTTGCATTTTTGGGGTGTTCACTGCTTGTAGTTTAATTTTGTGTTCTTGCTTAATTCTTGTGTTTCAATCGGTCAAAGTGTGCATTAGTGGTTAAATTTTGGTTTTAACTCTTGCATGTTGTATGTTATGTCTTGTTTTCCCATTAATTGTCCAAGAATTTTACAAAGTGTTTGTGTAAATGCTTCTTATAGTGCACACTAAGTGTTTGTGAAAATGCTTCTCATTGTATAAGCCTTTGAATCTTTTTCTTTTTCTAATCATTGAGTTTTTGGCTTGCTATTTTTTCATTAGTAAGTATCTAACACAAACTCCATTGTGTCTTGTTTTATTGTTCTTTAATTCTTTGAATTCATTAGGTTTCCTTTCAATTCCAAATTTGTGTAATTTTGATATAATTTCACAATTTTATTCTAACTTCATTTCACGTCAAAAATTTATGATTTTTTTTTAGAGATTTGATATGTTGTTCATATTACCATATTTTCTCAATTTGTTGTGTTTGATTACATTTTAAGTTTTTGTATTACCATAAAAAATTGATACCAAAATTATTTTTGGAAAATTTTGTTGAGAAAAAAACTTTGATGACTCCAAATCTTGAAGAATTGAGTGAAGTTCTGGGTTGTTTGTTTAGTTTTGTATTATGTAGTATTTGAATTTGTAATCCATTTCAAAGAATTGATCTAAGACCATTTGATCTTGAAACCTTTTAAAAAAGATAAGTTTTCAAAGTTAAATGGAAAATCAGCTAGTTGATTTATCGTTTCAATCGATTTTTTTACACTTAGAAGTTTTTAAAAGAGTTTGAAACAATTTGATTTTGGTTGACTTTGTTGTCAAACCAATTCAATCGGTTGTTTCGATAAATCAACCGATTGATTTTTGAAATTTCTTAACAGAGTTTTGTTACATTTGTTAAAACTATTTTTGTTGTTTTTAAACTACTTTGACTTCTGTTTTTAACGATTTTAACGGCTATTTGGAGGCTATAAAAAGGCTTTATACTCCTAGCTGAAATTACTTTTTTCAAGAGATTCAAATTGCATTTTTGAAATCAAGTTTTTCAAGATTGCCTAAGACTTTGGACTTTTCTTCAAGAGGAATAGGATTGTTGTGTGTAAAGTCAATTTTTCAATTTTGTGAATTGATCCAGGTGTATTCTTTTCTCTTCTTTTAATCTTTGTATTTCTGTAAGGTTGTGTGGTACAGATCAAGAGGGTTTTTTTGATTTGTGTTGTGGTTGCAAAGAGAATGTTGTGTTCTTGAAGGGTTCAAGAACATCTCTTTGTTGTGTGTGTTGTAAATCAAAAGAGTTTGATTTGTTAGTGAAATTCCTAGGTGTTTCTGGGGACTGGATGTAACTCTTTGTTAAGAGTGAACCGGTATAGATTTGTTGTGTTGATTTCTCTTCCCCTTATCTCATTTAAATTTGTTTGTATACACTGTTGATAAAAACAATCGGTTGAATCGAAGAAACAACCGATTGATTTTCTGAAATCAAGTTTAACACAAATTTGATTTTGGCTGAACTTGCTTTGTATTTTTGATTCTGCTTGTGACTTTCATTAAACCTTCAAAGTTTGCGAAAATCTTGCATAAACAATTCACCCCTATCTTGTTTTAGCCCTGAAATTCTAACAATTAGCATCAAGAGGTAAGTTCTTGAAATTTACTCAAGTTTTTCGATCCTAAAATATGTTTTCAAAGCTGAAAAACTACCCTTTGGGGAGGGTGCATCAATTAACATACCACCTTTGTTTTGTGGTTTGAATTATCAGTTTTGGAAGGTTAGAATGAAAATCTTTGTGGAGTCTTTAGATAAAGGGATTTGGGATGCTATTGAAAATGGTCATTTCATTCCAACTATTGAAAAAGATAATGTTTTTGTTAAAAAACATTAGTCCCAATGGATTGAGAGTGAAAGAAAAAGTGCCCAGTATGATTGTAGTGCCAAAAACATCATTTCTTCTGCATTGAATTCAGATGAAACAGGGTCTTAAAATGTGATTATGCAAAGGAGATGTGGGACATTCTTGAAGTTACTCATGAAGGAGCAAATAAAAACAAGGAGAAATGGGCAAACAAGAAGGCTGAAAAGAAAGGCATTGTGCAAGATAATGATGATTCATCCTCTAGGTCATCATCAAAGGAAAATGGAAAAACCTATTTGTGTTTGATGGCAAAGGAAGAATCTGAATCAAGCAGTGTAAGTTCCAATTCAAGCACTTCTAATTTTAAAAATTATAGCCAACTTATTGATGCCTTCAAAGAAATACATGAGGAAACTAATATGTTGGTCCTTGTGAATAATCAGTTGAAAGGGTTAAACAACTTATTGGAAAATAGAGTTAAGAACTTGAAGGAAGAGTTGAGTCATTCAAAAACTGATTTTGAAACTTTGGAAATGATCTGTCAAAACTCTTATTGCAAGTGTGTTGACTCTAGCTTTTGAGAAAACTGTAAATCTATTCAAAAGAAAAATCATTATCTTTTAAAAACATTAGACAAGTTTTCCAAATGTCAATCCAACCTGGAAACTGTTATTGCTTCTCAAAACTGTGTTTTTGATAAGGCTGAGTTGGAGTTTAATCCAAAAAGCAAGAACACACAGTGTTCAATACCTTTCTCAAGTTTCTTTGAAAATCAACCTGTTGTTTTGTTGAAACGGCTGGTTAAAATTTGTCATTATTGCATGAAAAATGGTCATACTATTAGATTATGCAAAATAAGAAGGTTTTATGTTCCCAAAGGTATTTTAAGATGGGTTCCTAAGGTTTTTAAGGATTCCAAAGTTTCAGTTAATCCAATTGATACCCATGGACCCAACTTCAAAAGGGGACCAAATCTCTCTTCTTGATTCTTTCTTTTGTAGGGTGCTTTGATGGAAAATCAACATATGTGGTATCTGGACAGTGGTTGTTCTAAGCATATGTCAGGAGATAAATCCAAGTTTGTCAATTTTCTCCTGAAGCAAGAAGGGCATGTGACTTATGGAGACAACAACAAAGGAAAGATTATTGGAAGAGACACCATTGGTGACAAACATAGTCTTGATTTATGATGTGCTACTTGTAGAAGGACTCAAACATAATCTACTCAACATTAGTCAACTGTGTGACAAAGGTTATCAAGTAATCTTCAAGAGCAACTCTTGTGAGATACGTTTACCCAATTCAAAGAAAGTTTTGTTGATTGGTAAAAGGATCAACAATGTACCTTCTTGATACCTCTAATTCTTCTTCCATTGGATGTCTTCTAACCAAACATGAGGAATCATGGTTATGGCATTGAAGGATTGCACACATCCATATACATCATTTGAATAAACTGATTTCTAAAGAACTTGTGACTCAAGTTTGAAAAAGATCATATATGATTGTTCAATCTTAATTAATGTTTGTTGATAAGAAAATGACCATAGAATAAATAGATCTTAAACAAATTTGATCTCAAACCATTTTAAATACAATCAAGAGTTAGAACACCACTAATCTCTCATTCTCTAATATATTTGTTATGACTTGATAAAAAAAAATTATAACTCAATTACATGCAAAGACTAAAGAAAACCCTTTTTATACAAAATAAAAAGGAGAGAAAATTCACTTCTAAGTCTATAAGTCTAAATTAATTTTTATTATTGATAAATAATTTCTAAATTAATAGGTATTTAAAACCTTAATAGCTAATTAGATATTCCCTTAGAAACTATTTAATTTAAATATTTAAAAATATTAATTTTAAAATAATATTTAATTTAATTTATATAATAATTAATTATTTTTTATTTAGGATTTCAATGCATGGTTAAGAGAAAAATTACCAAAGAGCAAATAAGTTTTAAAGCAATTTCATCACAAAAAAAACCCTTTTAAATGCAATATCACAAACCAAATACATACCAAAGTCAACAGAAAAACCCTTTTCAAACAAAAGAAAAACAAAAACAAAAAACCACTCATAGTAATATTAATCAGTGCACATTGTTGTTGATGAAATACAAAGCATTGCTAGTCTTCCTTGCCACATCCAAAACAACCTTTCTGATTTCTTCTGTCAAAGATGAATCCACATTCATCTCATCAAACCCATCTGAGCAAGTTTGGTCATTGGTGATGGAAGCACTCACCCATGTCTTTATGTTGCTGATCTCAAACTTTCTGTCACTACCATCCAAATCACCCAATGAATCAAGAGAATCTTTGAGCTCACCAATGGAGTCCTTCACATTGCCTAAGCAATCTTCCACCACTTCTTCAGCAATCCCTGTCATGTTGTTCTTCTTCAGAATCTTTGATATGGTGGAGGATGCACTCTTTGCTGCCTTGTAGGCTAGGGAGAGAGACACACTGCATAGCTTCAGAGGATCTGCTTCAATTTTTGTGGCATAGGGGGATAAAGTGCTGTAGCATATTGATGGATATGTGGTTGAGTTGCAAGAGGTTTTGATGTAGTTTTTGAAGGTTTGTGTGGAAGTGGATGTGGTGCTTTTGTTTGCATAATTGGTGGGGATGGTAGAATTTTCACAGGATGATGAACTGATGCAAGGTTTGGCTAGAAAAATGAATGCAACAATTGTGAGAAGTTGGAAGGAAGCCATGTGTAGATCTCAGCTTCTTCTGTTTCTTCTGTGTTTTAATGTTCTCTAGACCTTGATTTGCATGATTTATAGGTGTGTTTCTTTGAATATTTTAAGCCATGTGAGTGAGACTTAAGAAAATGTGCCGGAAAATATGAATTGTTCAGTTATTCTGTAGTTTTCTATAACTACAAATTTTAAAATAGTTATTGTAAAAGCCAAAATAAGTTATGTTATAAATCAATTTAGTATTTTATTTTTATGCTAAGGAACTTATCATGCACTCACTATTTCTCTGTAAAGTTTTAGGTAAAACCTGGACTATAAATTTTTCTTCTTCTTTGTATATGTTCTCGTACAAACTAGTAAGAGAATTTTCTATTGCTTGAACAATTAACTATTTTATTTTGTTCGGTATTAACTTCTTTCACTTTTTTTTATGTGGATTTATTTATTTCAGTTGGATTTTGCTTTCTTTTTTCATCTTGCTCATTATCTTTGATTTTCGGTCGGATGATACCTGCAAAATATGTTTCGATGTTCAAATAAGTATTCGATATTCGGTACAATAAATATGTAATAATAATGTATACTTTCTTTGGTTATTGTGTCTATTTATATGACTCTGATGAACATCTTATTGTTAGGCCGAGATTATCATATGGATAGTAATTAATAACATATTATTTAATTCTTCATACAGCTTAACTTTACTAATCATCATTTAATTTTAATACATTTTAAACATGTTGGTCGATACTGGGATACTGGGATAATGAGACATTCCAGAACCATCCGACCTCGACCGGTACCTATAATATGAATAATAATTGGAAAAAAATTTATTTGAATATATAATGTAAAGTTAAAAAATAAATATTGGTTTTAAGTTAGAAATGTTGTTATGTGATTTTATCTTGTCATCATTGCTTTTTGTTCATTATTTCTCCCTTTAAAGTGCGATAGATAGATTATTGATACATGGAGATCTTCGTGACAAGAGTGAATATTTTCTTATTGTCTCATCAGACTCGTCACTAGCCAAACAATGGCAAGTTATGATAAAATAAAGTAAAATAATATAGTTATATAGTTGTGATTATTATACTATATGTAATGAAATCTTAATATTATATAGGTAATCTCTCGGATTTATAAGATATTAATAGAGGCATTATACTATCAATATCAAAATAATCAACTGAGAGTTTTTCTAATGAACTGGAGAAAATTTGCATAATTTATTCCCATTTGTAATGTCTCCATTAATAATTAATCAATATTTTAAATGAAATAAAAAAATGTTTTACCCAAAACTAGTAAAGTGGTAAACCATATACTAACATATGTTAAGAAAAACTCTCTTTTCTTTTCTTTGTATCTTTATTTCTTATTTAATTTTTAGTTAATTCATAATTATGGAATTTAAAATGGAAAATAAAAAATCTCAGGACAATTATTTCACTTCTTGATTTTAATAAAGCCTTGTAAAATATATTTGATTAATTAAGTAATTAATCAAGAAAGTCTAAACATTTAATGTTTTAAACTTAAATTCCCGTGAATATACATATAAAAAATAAACCATACAGATTTTCAAATTTTAGTCTTTATGATATTTTCTAGAAGTATTAATTTGATGTAATTTTACCTCTTAATGTCTTAATTATTAAAATAAATACTTTTTAAAAAAGTTATTAAAACTGATAAACAGTGTTACCTTATTATTATTTTAATTAAAATTTAATTATATCAAAATTATGTCATATTTATATCATTTTAAATTTATTAAAATTGTGTCACTTATATGATTTTTTCATAATAAAATTTTATCATTTTAATACGACTTATTATTTTGATAATTTTAAATTGTTTTATCCGTTTTGATAATTAAGAGATAAAATCTCATTTATATAAGGTGAAACAACTTAAAAAGAATCACTTTTCTTACTATAAAACAATTAACAATAATTTGGAAATGGAAAAAAAAACACATTTATTAATTATGCTAATATTTTTGCTACATCATAACTCATTATATAGCCGGCACTTTAGAGCTAAATGAGACAGATAAGCTTGGAAGATTTAAACGACACGTATCAAATTTTCAGAGTTTCAAAAGTCCTTAACCAGATTAACGTGCAGGCATTTTCACGTTCGCATGCGCCAAACGCTGCACAAACAAAGGAAATTAAGTCACAATTTTTAACTTAATTATAATAATTATTAATTACTTATGTCAACAATTTTATTGGGAAGTTGTGCCTAGCAACTTCTATGTCAACTCAACTCCTCTTAATTCCATTTAACAAAACAAATATTTGACTCTAATATATATATTATATCATAAATATATATGTTAAACAATACCCATTATAACACCCATAATTTTTTAATATATTCATTAACACTTTTATTTTTTTAAGGACTTTGTATATTGATGGACCCTATATAATATAAGTTAATTTTTTATTTTAGATATAAAAAGAATAGAAAATTATAATTTTGATAAATCTCATATCTCATTTAATAATACTTTTCATGTTTCATTTTTTTTATACATTTGAAAAGTGTGTATGATAACCAGGGTAAAAGCTATGCAAAATTTACAAGGGGGTTTTCCTTTAAAAAACAAATATTGCAAGAAGAAACTGATGAAAATACTCATGGTTACTTATAAATATAAATAAAGTTAACTATTTTGTATGCTAATTAAGAAAGCTAGTTAAGATTATTTAATTTTATAACTAATTTTAAAAAAAATATTCTTCATTGAATTTTAATATTAAGAATAACCAAAAATAGAATCTCGACTAATTGAAAACAATATTGGAGTGATAACATTAACTAGGATGAAAGCATTGAAAATTTATATATACTTGAGTTTATGATTTTTTTTTACTTAGAATTAAATTTAAATATATTATATACTAGATATAAAAAATTGTAATTAAAGTGTTGGTGATGGGGCCATAATTATGAATTTGATTTTGAGAAAAATAAAATAATTTTGCCTATGCTTTAACCTAGTTTAGGTTCATCAGCTAAGGGTATAATATAATATAATAGCAAAGTGCCAAATACATATTTTAATAAAGAAAAGTCAAAATACTTGCTGCAAATTAACACATGCATCCCCTTTGATTTAGGTTTTTTTTCTTCTCTTTATTCATGTTTACACGCTGGTTTTTTCAGAACAAAACTAATTCATATACAATTAATATTGAGTTTTCTCTTAGGATGTAGAAAGCTTATTATTTGTCAATTTTTTCAGGAAAATAAAGATTTTATGTTAACAAAAGTTTTTCTTTTTTTTTTTATGATTGTTGTAGCCGTTGTCCAAATATCATATATTCTTCTACTTTTTGAACTTTTGACAAACAAAGAACAATTATTTTTTTATTTTTCTGCTTCAACAAATGAATTATGTTGATGATTTTCAAATTGACAAACTCTTTAAACATGTTCAAATTTTTTGCAATTATAACAAAATGATCTATCCTTATTCCAATAATTTTCTATTTCATGATTTTCTTCTTACAAATTCACATCATTTATTGGATGTCGCATTATTTTCTCTTAGCTTCTTTCTCTTCCAAATGGTTTTTTCCTCTTCCTCTACCTCCACCTCTTCCAAATGTGTTACCTTTACAAGACTAAAGTATATTTATTGATTCATATTTAATATTATGTCAGGGGTTTAAATGAAACACACTTCTTATTAACTTTTCAACACCATACAACAATATGTGTTCATAGGATCTAAATAACCATGTCAACCCTTGAACAATCATGGTTGAGAAGTTCTTAATTTTCTCTATATCTACTACTATTCTATTTATCGAATTATTCAGCTAAACTAATCAAAAATTTACCAACAACTATTTAATCATCAATTATATCAGACTTTGGTTCACCAATTCAGACAATACACTTAAGCATTGATTCATTTATGAATATATTTTTTTTTGTATTTGAAAAGTATAAATTAATTAAATATTTTTAAACTTATCCTAAATTTATACATTCAAATAAATATTACCTTCTTATTGTCTATCTCACAATTTACGTATCACATCCTTTTAAAAATGTTTTCTAATCGTCTTCCTTAACAGAATTTGATGATAATTTTTTTAAAAATATTAATTTATTAATACACAATTTGTAACAATATAAAGGAAGATAAAAACATGGATGGAAGTAGTTAGGAATTTCTTTTAAAAGAAATAACAAATACTATTTATTGATTAAGATTTATTTCACATAATTATGTAGGAATAATATATCTAAGAATTCTTCACTCAGAAACTCTTGTTACAAATTATAAATTTTTTGCACACTCTTGGATGCAAGTATTCATCACGTTGTTCACAAGATCATGAGCACCTGAGAAGCAAGTAAAGTCAATGGTCAAAATCATGAAAAATAATAATTAATGAAATCAAATATAGAGAAAAAATATAAATTTGTGAAAATAAGTAAATGTTTTGATAGTACATACCAATGTTGATGGCAATGGACTTCATCAAGCGACAACTAGTAACACAATTATAAATAGTATTAGAGAGTGATTCACTACAATGTGATTCACAATCTGATATACAATTTGGTTTACTAGTTGCTTCTTCATTACATTTGAAAAAACACTTCAGTTTGCAAAAAAATCCAGCATCAATTTTGTTATTTGATTGAGCTGGTGTAAAACTCAATAGAATCATAACCGCGATTATAATTCCAATAGTTTTTCTCTCAATCTTTTCCATAACTTTTCTTGGAATTTTCTCTAAAGATCTAAAATTGATGCAAAAGGTCAAATCTCACTTGTGGTATTTCAAAAAATGTAAACATAAATTTATAGAAAAAATATTGTAATATTATATTTTCTTACTCATTAAAATATTTAATTAATCAATTATATTTTAATGAGAAAAAAATTAATACAATATATACACATTAATAATCTATTTATTAGTTTCTTCTAATAATTAATACATGTAATGAATTTAACATTTTGGCTATGTATATTTTTTAAAAATAGTATATAAACAGGTTCTAAATATTAAAGCCAATTTAATTGATATATAACACATTCTTTTAATTTATATTAGAGTTAGCTAATTTGTATGCTAAGAAAGTCAGTAAATATTATTTAATTCTATAACTAATTTAAAGAAAATACTCTTCATTGAACTTGGAGATTTTTTTGTCTTAAGAAATTAAGGTGACTAAATATGTGGATGAGTTATAACTAAATGTATATACACTTGTTTTTTTACATATCTAACTTTTTTTTTATAAGGTTGGAGCATTCTTAAATATTCTAAATCTATTTATTTATTTATTGATAAAAAAAATTAATTTCAATATTAAGAATAACAAAAACTAGAATCTCCACTAATTGAAAGCAATTTTGGAGTGGTAACATTAACTTGGATGAAAGCAGTGAACAATTATATATACTTAAGTTTATGATTTTTTTTTTTTACTTAGAATTAAATTTAAAGATATTATATACTCTTTCAAGTGTTGATATCAAGATTGTAATTAAAGTGTTGGTGATCGGGCCATAATTATGAACAAAAATGTAAAAGTGGAAACTAATTGATACACAATTAATCATTCTTAACTAAAATTTTGAGACATTTTTTAATTCAGGAGTTTGAATACTCTAAGTTAAATTTTTTAAACTTTTTATCAATCTTAATGATGAACTTATTTTTTTTCAAGTAAATAGAGTCTAAACTTGGCAATAGTCTCGCTAATGTAAAACATATGATAAATTTTATTAGCCTCACATGATTTTTTTTATTTTTTATTTATTTATCAGCTTAGCCTCACATGATATTATAAAAAATTTATAAAGGAGTAGTTGTTGCTTTAATCACTTTATTGAATAAGGAATATTTTTTTTTTCTTAGTTTGGAAGTGATATTTGTTACGCATACATCATTCAAATACTTTTTTTTTCAATCTTTTTTAACTCAAACACCATATTTTTTTTGAAAGAAGCATTGTTAGTTGTAATTCAAATGTTGAAGTTACCATAAACAAAAAATTTCTTCCTCTCTAACAATCAAGTTGAATAACAATCAAGTTGAGTTTTCTCTTGTAATTAAGAAGGTGTGGAAAACTTATTATTTGTCATTTTCAGGCAAATAAAGACTCTATGTTAACAAAAGTTTTTATATTTTTGGTTTGTTATAGCCATTGTCCAAATATCATATGTTCATGTGCTCTTGAACTTTTGATAAGAAAAGATTTTTTTTTTTTTCTGTTTCACCAAATTAATTATGTTGATGATTTTCAAAGTGACAAACCCTTTAAACACTTTTGTAATTATAACATATTGGTTTACCCTTATTCCAACAATTTTCTATTTCATGCTTACAAATTTCACATCATTTATTGGATCTCCCATTATTTTCTCTTAGTCTTTTTCTCTTCCACATGCTTTTTTCCTCTTCCTCCACCTCTTCCGAATGTGTCACCATCACAAGACTCAAAAATATTTATTGATTCATATTTGAGATTATGTCAGGGATCTATTAAAACACACTTCTTATTAACTTTTCAACTTCATACAACAATATGTGTTTGTAGGATCCAAGTAACCATATCAACCCTTGAACAATCATGATTGATAAGTTTTTAAATTTGTCTATATCTGTTATCTATTGATCAAATTGTTTAGCTAAACTAATAAAAAATTCACCGACAATTATTGAATCATCAATTCTATCTTCATGATACTTCATTTTATTTACCAATTTAGACAATCCACTTAAGTATTTATTGATTTATTTAAATTTATTTTTTTTTGTACTTGAAAAGTATAAATTAATTAAATATTTTTAAACTTATCCTAATTTTACCCATTCAAATATATATTAACGCCTTATTGTCCGTCTCACAATTCACAATTTACGAGTGACTTACTCTTAAGAGTGTTTATCACTTAGTTTTAAGAATGTTTTCTAATTATCTTCCTTAACAAAATTTGATCATAATGTTTTTTTTTTAAATTATTAATAAACAATTTGTAACAATAAAAAGGAAGATAAAAATATGGAGGAAAGTACTTATGAATTTTTTAAAAATAAATAACAAATACTACTTATTGATTAAGATTTATTTCAAATAATTGTGTAGTAATAATATTTCTTCTAAGAATTTTTCACTAAAAAATTCTTGTTACAAATTATAACTTTTTTGCACACTCTTGCATGCAAGTATTCATCACGTCGTTCACAAGATCATGAGCACCTACAAAACAAATAAAGTCAATGGTCAAAATCATAACAAAACAAAGTCAATTATCAAAATCATGAAAAAATAATTAATGAAATCAAATATAGAGAAAAATTATAAAATCGTGAAAATAAATAAATATTTTTAGAGGATATACCGATGTTGATGGCAATGGACTTCATTAAGCGACAACTAGTAACACAATTATAAACATTATTGGAGAGTAATTCACTACAGTGTGATTGACAATCTGATATACAATTTGGTTTAGACTGTGCTTCTTCATTACATTTGAAAAAACACTTTAGTTTGCAAAAAAATCCTGCATCAATTTTGTTATTTGATTGGACTTGTGTAAAACTCAATAGAATCATAACCGTGATTATAATTCCAATAGTTTTTCTCTCAATCTTTACCATAACTCTTCTTCGAAATTTCTCTAAAGATCTAAAATTGGTGTAAAAGGTTAAATCTCACTTGTCGTATTTCAAAAAATCTAAACTTAAATTTATAAGAAAACAATATTGTAATATTATATTTTTTTACTCTTTAAAATATTTAATTAATCAAATATATTATAATAAAGAAAATATTAATATAATATATACACATTAATAATTTATTTACTACTTTCTTCTGATAATTAATATATGTAACATTTTTATGTATAGTTTTAAAAAATAGTATCTAAACAGTTTCTAAATATTAAAGCCAAATTAATATATATATATATATATATATATGTAGGAAACTTCTGATATTTATTTTACTGATTTAGCCAATTTAATTCTATCATATTATTTTTAATTGACTATTTATTGAAACTTTAATTATGTATATTTTATTTTTATTGTAAATTCATAATACTATTTGATTAAGATTAAGGTAGCATTTTGATATTATCTTGTCCATTTATGTACATATTTAAATATATGTATTGAGAAATATTAAGTGAGAATTATTCTCTTTTAAAGATATATAATTACTTGTTTTAATAAAAATTTAATACATGTATTATTACAAAAATGTAACCAATTTATTTAAGTGTTTGTTCATTATAAGTTTTATTTAAAAAATTACGGAATGTATAACTTTTTCTTATAATATTTATTATAGTAATGTTAAAAAGATCAATATTTTATAAGGTGATATATTTTTTAGTCATGTTTTATATACTTAACTATTTGCATATATATAATTTTTTAACAATATTAATATTATTGGTAGAAGTATATTAGTCTTATGGAAGACCAAATTTTAATGAAGAACTCATGCGACCCCTACTTATTCAATTTTATGGATAAAATATATATTATTTTTAATTATCTCGATGCATATTATATTTTGTAAATATATATGTAATGTTTAATAATTTTTAATCATCAATTTTATAATAATATACATTAATTATGTATTTGTAAAACATAATATCTTTATTAAATTTTAATAAAATATAATTATTGTACAACAAAAACTTCTATATGTATAAGAAAAATCTTTAAACTGCTTTAAAACACAATACTAGAAGGGGTGCAAATAACAAATAGGTCATTTGCACCTCTTCGAGGCCCAATTGCAAATCCAGAACCCTCAAGCAACAAAAGCATGGGAAGTACTCAAACAGCTATATAGCATAGGAATGGATATGGACACTGACATGATATGGATATGAACATGAAGATACATAAAATCTCTAAAATGTAGGACATGGGAATACGAATCTATATATTATATAATTATGAATTATAAATTGACAATAAATATTTATATGCACAAGTATGTTTCAGATTTTTGTTGAGAATATGATGTTTTTCATGACTGGTTCAAAAGAATTTGTTCATTATTTTTATAATCATAATAAAAATTATACAATAAATTTGAGTGTTTAAAAAATTATTGTATTTATCATTTTTAAAATTATGTTAAAACTGAGCTAGAATTATCAGACATTCAACAAATATTTTTTGAATTGAATACTTCACTGATAAATGTCATACGAGTGTCGACACCGATACTTGTGTCCGGATACACTATTTAAGAGAAGTGTCCAAATCTCATATACCATTTTTTTTTTCAATTTCAAAACATTAAATTAAGCTTTTTTTCTCGTTTGGACGACTAAGCCACAAAATAAAAAAAAATAAATTAACCTACCAACCAAACAAGTCATATCCATGAACGCGTTGACACAGTGTGTATATCTTTGCAACGCCATTAAAATACACAATCCAAATTTGTCAAAAATGGCACATACAATTTTGCTTATTCCTCAAACCACTGCACATGGGTTACCCTAAATTTTCAGATAAACACATATGCTTGAAAATGAAGCATTCGAATACAAGCTCAGCAAGTGAAAATGGTTTCTACGTTCAAAGAAACTTCTCCTTCTCCTATGCCTGAATAACTCTACTCAAGAAAGGATAATATATACAATTTTTCTTTTGCCACATCGTACATGCATGTGAAACCTTAGCATACAACTTCAGACCAACTCAACCTTATTATCCTCAAACGATTCAAGTTTACTTTTGTGCTTTGTCACAGCCGTCACAACAACATTAACAAGTAAGCTTCAGATCTGTCAAGACCATAAGACACTTGTTTTTCTTGCAATTACACTTGAGCAAACCCTAACTTGCACTGGTTCAAGCATTTGAAAAATCATGTAATGGGAAATATCATGATTGTGTTGGTAAGCAAGATTTGGAGACATAAGAATAATTACATTTTTAAAGATAGAGTGGTTGACCATTCTGAAATTTTCTCTTTGATACAATTAAAGATTTAGTTTTCGATCATATCAAAACTTTCTTCTATGAACTTCTCCTTTTTGGATTGGTACATATAACCTCTGATTTGTATGCATTCGATTAAAAGTTGTTAAAGAGTTTAGGTTGATCGGATGTTTTTTGGAGTCTTTTAGGAGAGTTAGCTATTATGATAGTCTTGTATGTTCGAGAATTTCTGAATAGTATTGTGTATAAGGGTTGAAACACGATAATATTTATTTATTTATTTTTTTGGATAAAAAAATGTTATGATCCTTTCATTCTTTCTTGCAAATGCATTCACAGATTGTATCTGTGTCATTCTTCTATTCAGCTCACACGTTTACCCCTTCCACACTCCACATCCACCAAAGAAATATATATATATATCCAACAACATCTCATCACAAGAACCATTACAAAACCAAAAACATATCAAACACTATTTGTTGTGCAAGTACAATTGACAAACAATACAACTCTCATTGTTAATTTCTTGAATCTCCACAATGGAAACCCTTATTGCAAAAACATGCTTCACACTGCTCTTCATGTCTTCAATCTTCTCACTAGCCTCATCAAGAAGAGGACCAGCTTCATCCAGCAACATAGATTGGTGGTGCAACCTAACCCCACACCCTGAGCCCTGCAAATACTACATCACCACTAACCAAACCAAGAGCCACCATTTCACATTGATCAAGCACAGAACCATCTTCCGAGGAATGCTTGCTGAACATGCCCTAAACCAAGCTCTCATCATGCAGAAAGAAGCACTTGAATCTGAACAATCCAACATGCCAACAAAGAACCACAGAACAGTGCATGGCGACTGCTTGAAGCTCTATGGCAAAACCATCTTCCACCTCAACCGCACCCTTGAGTGCTTCCATGGGAACCAAAACTGTTCATCGGTTGATGCACAGACATGGCTCAGCACTGCCCTCACAAACATCCAAACGTGTCAAGATGGAACAGTTGAACTTGGTGTTGAAGATTTCAAGGCTCCCAACAACAGGAACAATGTGACTGAGATGCTGAGAAACAGCTTGGCCATCAACATGGACTTCATGAAACATGATCATCAGGCACAGAAAGCTGATGAAGAAGCGTTTCCAAGTTGGTTTTCGAAGCCAGAGAGGAAACTGTTGCAGTCTGCAACGATAAAGGCTCATGCAGTGGTGGCAAAAGATGGTTCTGGGAATTTCAGAAGTGTGCAAGATGCTCTGAATGCTGCAGCAAAGAGGAAGGTGAAGACGAGGTTTGTGATACATGTGAAGAAAGGGGTTTATAAGGAGAATATTGAGGTTGCTGTGCACAATGATAACATTATGCTGGTTGGTGATGGAATTTCAAACACTATAATCACCAGTAGCAGAAGTGTTCAACAAGGTTACACCACTTATAGCTCTGCAACTGCTGGTGAGTGATCTTTCATCTTTTCTTTTTCTTCTTATTCCTTTTACATTCTACATACATAGCATTTTTGATATTATAAGTGAGTATTGATTTTAAGATGAGTTAAGTTTAAAGTTTTTATTAATATGATTTTAGAATTATTTCGAATTTATCTTTTTTAATATGATTTCTGAATATTTTAAACCTATCTTAATGATTAGTTGAACTTATTAAATCATTATCTATCAAACATTAGAAAATAAGTAGTTTATTTAGGGTTTAGAGTTTATTTATTATAAAGAATTAATAAATAAGAATCTTTTAGAATATTATAAAACACAACCCTCTTACAAATCTTTGTAATCACTTCCCAACTCATAACCTAATTTTTCTTTTTCAAAAGACTTATTTTCTTTACTATAATACGTGTTTAAATCTAACCAAAACAAAATTAGCCTCTTAAATGAGCTTATTCACCTAGTATAGAAGAGTTTATGGTTCCTTTAGTAGTAGATTTTTTGCTTTTGGTTTTGATTAATCACTTTTTATATTAACCCAGTTTTGTGCTATATATTAGTCCTATCAGTAAAAGTCATTTCGTTTGTTTTCTTGTTTTCTAAACTATTGAAAATTTCATCTTTTGTGGTCTTTTAATAAGGTTTTAGGGCATGCATACGTATATGCGTATGTAAGAATACGAAACTTCAATTTTAATTTGAGGCTTTGATGGAAGAACAGTTAGAGTTTAATCTTTAATTAAATAGGCATATTATTCTTTGTTCCTTGGCTTTTACACATCCTTCAATACCTTTTCAAAAGAAAATAGAAGAAGTCTCAATACTTTATTTTTAAATATTCCAAACAAAACATTAAATAAAGTCAAACCCCAGCTCAAATGAATGAATAATAGATTGGATTTTTCTTAATTCACCTTATTATTATCATCCACAATTGTGTTTCTATATCATTAGGGAAAACATAACTTCCATATAATTTTATCATAAGTAAACATTTAGCCAATAAAATCTGATGGTGAAAATTACACTTCATAATTTGATGGCTTATCATTGCTTTCAATTGAGAATTGATTTGATGGTTAGTAGAATTTGAAAAATGTTTGTAGGTCAGGTGTTGAATAGATTGATTTTAGCCACTTTCAGTATAAGAGTTGAAACATCTTCTAAAGTGTCTGTATAAGGGTTGGAAGATCCTGAAGTGTCTCATTTTATTTTATTTATTCTTTACTGATAAAAAAATACTCATTTATTATATAAAAATGTTGTTTTGACAACGGTATATATAATCAAAGTCAATAGTTTATAATCTTTCAAAATTTCTCTACTCATCTCATGGATCCACAATCAAAGATTATTCTCCTAGTACTTTTAAAAAAATTTATGGATTGTGAAGACTCATTCATATATTTTAGTTAAACCCTAATTATTAATAACATGTTTGCTTGTAATAGTGTATGATGAAAAGTGCTACCTTCAAACCTTTCATATTCACTCTTGAATGATTGAATTTCAGGCATAGATGGTCTCCACTTCATTGCAAGGGACATGACCTTCCAAAACACTGCCGGAGCTCAAAAGGGACAAGCGGTGGCGCTCCGGTCGGCCTCCGATCTCTCCGTCTTCTACCGGTGCGCCGTCATGGGCTTCCAAGACACCCTCATGGCCCATGCACAACGCCAATTTTACAGGCAATGCTACATCTATGGCACCATTGACTTCATATTTGGCAATGCTGCAGTAGTCTTCCAAAATTGCTACATCTACGCTAGAAAACCCTTAGAGGGCCAGGCCAACATGATCACGGCCCAAGGTCGAGGCGACCCATTTCAGAACACTGGAATTTCCATCCACAATTCTCAAATTCGGGCCGCCCCAGACCTCAAGCCCGTGGTTGACAAATACAAGACCTTCTTGGGTAGGCCTTGGCAACAATACTCAAGAGTTGTGGTCATGAAAACTTACATGGACACCTTGGTGAGCCCGTTGGGCTGGTCCCCATGGGATGATTCTAATTTTGCCCAAGACACACTTTATTATGGTGAGTATCAAAACTATGGGCCTGGTGCTTCTACAAGCAGTAGAGTGAAATGGCCCGGGTTTCATGTGATCACAAGCCCAACTGAAGCGTCTCAATTTACAGTCACACGCCTCCTTGCAGGCCCAACGTGGTTGGGCTCTACAACTGTGCCATTTACCTCTGGTCTCTGAGCCTGTGCTATATTGTTCCATTACATTTATTTGGAACTAAGTTTTTATATGTTGTGTAGTTTGTGTAAAAACGTTTACTATTGATATTCTTTTGTACACTATTTTATACTGTATTATTATTGTTATTCATTTACATATATTATTTTTTACATTTTATTTAAATTTTGTCTCATTTCTCCCCTTGTCAACTGTGGATTGTTGTTTCAGTAGACAAATTTTAGAAATTACTCTTCTTTTTTCCTTAAGAATATGAAAAATGGTTTTCTTTATTTATTTATTTTTTAAAAGCTAAAACTTAGTATTTAATTAAATACTAATTTAAAAATTAATTTAAAAATTTGAAAACTATTTTAGATATTAATAATTTTTTAATTTTTAAAATAATATTTAATTTAGTTAATATAATAACTAATTATTTTTTTTCTAAAATTAATTTTAGTTTAATAATTTTCTAGTAATAGGAGAAGTTATTACATTCTAAATTTTTCTCTACTTGATTTTCTTTTTCTGTTTGGTGTCTTGATACTTTGGTCTGTTTTTTTTTTACTTTAACTTATTTCGACAGTTGTTTTTGGCAGGGTTCATTTGAGTAGTTGTCTGGGAAATGTTGTGTTATTAGGTTGTCTTTGTTTCTTTTCTATACAGATTAGATTACTCCTAAAATGATTAATATGTATATATTGTTTATTGCTGATAAAAATCATATATCTTCAAATATATGATATTTGTGTTTTAATATTGAAATATATAAGAAGAATTATGAGTTACATTACATATTGATTACGTACTCAGCTACAATTTGAAAGTATGAGTACACTTAATTACTAACTTTAGAGTATTGCATCTATTACTTTTGTCTCACTACAAGTTAACAATTATTATGGGTTTAAGATTTTGGCTTTTAGAAAACAATGATTATAGGTAGCACCATTGTAATTGTTCCTAGGAACCACCTTGAAATTAGGTATATGGTGTGCAAATGTTGTATGATTAACCTAATTATATGTCGAACAACCATCACTTATGCAGAATTAATTAGAAAGAGACATGAAGAGAATGATGAGAATGAGTTATCTGAACACAGCATCCATGAGATTCAGAGTCACTCATTCTCAGTATCATCATCACAACAATGTCATCACAGTTCAGGATTGAACAAGATTGTGGAAATGGTAGGGTCTAGGAACACACTGGGAGCCTAGGAGGGGCCACCATGCCTCATTTCTCACAGAATTAATGACCTTTTTTTTTTTTTTTTTTTTTCTCTGAGTGTGGAAGATGTTCATTTCCTTCACCACTTGTGACAAGAAAATTAAAATTTTTTTTTTTCTTTTTTTCCA